>Ga0209632_10000814_pt1 | contig 32159 bp, 27 predicted proteins | sample COG_10_FD_184754 | JGI IMG/M metagenome (GOLD analysis project Ga0209632, IMG submission 184754) | Pelagic Microbial community sample from North Sea - COGITO 998_met_10 (SPAdes) (version 2) | ecosystem: Environmental > Aquatic > Marine > Neritic zone/Coastal water | place: Helgoland, sampling... | reverse complement strand
CATGTTCCCCGTGCTTTCAGGTGACGAAATGGCGGGGCATTACTCGGAAAATGAAATCTCTCAAGCTGTGCGGCGCGGCACGCTTACGGGCGAGGGCGGAGCGTGGGACTTGATCGCCCAACGCGTGGCCGCCGTGCCGGACTATGCAGCGCGCTTTGTGGCGGTCTATCCCGATGTGACAGCGCCGGACGATATTGGTTTTACCGATATATCCAATGCCATTGCAGCCTTTATGGAATTTGAATGGCGCTCAGATACCGCGCCCTTTGATGGGCTGTTGGCGGGTGAAGGCAGCTTTTCGGGCGCGCAAGTGCGCGGGCTTGAGTTGTTTTATGGCGCAGCGGGATGCGCGGCCTGTCACAGTGGACCCCTTTTGACTGATTTTGATTTTCATGCCATGGGCCAACCGCAGCTTGGTCCGGGCAAGGCGGCGCGTTTTGAGCGTCACGCACGCGATGAGGGGCGGTTCCGCGTGACTGGGCAGGAAGCCGATCGGTTTGCCTTTCGCACGCCTTCGTTGCGCAATGTCGCGCTGACGGGCCCTTGGGGGCATTCCGGAGCCTTTGGGGATCTTGCCCGCTTTGTGGCGGCCCATGCGGATCCGCGCGCGGCCCTGCGGAGCTATGATCGCAGCGGCGTCGTGTTGCCAGAATTTGAAGCGGCCGATTGGCGGATCATGGATGATCCGTCCGAGGTAGCGGCGATCTCAGCCGCGGTTGAAGTGGAGCCTGTGACGCTTGAGGCGCAAGATGTGTCTGATATCATAGCCTTTTTGCACAGTTTAACTGACCCTGCGATGGCTGCGGGCCGGCTCGGAGTGCCCAAAGCGGTGCCAAGCGGCTTGCCAGTGCCAAGCCCTTAGGAAATATTGCAGTATAGAGCGATTGTTTGCGCCAAAGTTCTGTTGTACAGAGATTTTTTATGGAGATATTGGACGCTTCGTTGACTCTTGTGCTGATCAAATCTTCGGCACTGCCGCTCACGCATCGCTTGCAGTCATAAGTTGTTATGGGCTTAGCGTGACAATTTGATCGGCCGTGGCTGTGTGATGGGTGATTTGCCCGCTCGGCCATTCGACGGTGATCTCTGCCTGTGTCGCGTCGCCGAGGCCGAAATGCAGCGGACTGGCTTGACCGCCTACATGTCCCCCACCGATGATTGCGCGCTGCATGTCTCCGTTGACGGTGACACTGGCGCCGATCGCATGACGATTGCCCCCAGGTTGAATCAGTGAGACCGCCAGCCAATGACCGGCATCTGGGGTTTCGTTGCGGTAAATTTGCAAGGGCGCGCGGCGGTTAAGCACCAGCACATCAAGCCGACCATCACCGTCAAAATCCACCAGCGCAGCCCCGCGACCGCGTTCTGTACTGGCCAACCCGGCAGATTGGCCCATCTCTTGGAAGGTTCCATCCGCTTGCTGCATCAAAAGATTATTGGGATCCATGATCGCATTGGACGGCATTTGATCGACATTGCCTTTGGAGATGAATAAATCGGCGCGCCCGTCATTGTTCAGATCGCCAAATTGCGCATGCCAGCCGGTTGAAGGGCGGCCGTCATCGCCAAAATAGGGGCGATGCGCATATGTTCCGATGGAAAAGGGCGCGTTGGTATAGGTACCATCGGGCTGGGCTATTTGCAGCAGCTGGTCGCCCATGGAGGTGAGCATGACCTCTTCGCGCTGATCGCCGGTGATGTCGCGGCTGGCAATGCCCATGCCCCAGATAGAGATTTTTTCCCACCCGTCTGACGCATCCAGAAACCGGCGCTCTGCGAGATCCCACATTTGCTCATATCCGCCACGCACATAGTATTGTCGGTCATTTGAGATGCGCAGGCGCAGCGCGCCGGTGGCATCTTTGGTCGCCAGCATCGACAGGCTGCAAAACCCTGGCCCCAGCGGGGTAGAGTGATACCCATCGGCGTGCGGCGCCAGAAGTTCATGGGTGTCACATGCGAAAAACGGACCCTCGGGGTTTTTCAAATCCACATAATTGCCCACGGCCATATGCGGGCGGGCGTCATCGGCCCACCAGGCGCTAAAGGCCGTCGACCATTGATCGGCAGGCGGGAGGGCGAATTCGGCTGTGGCCTGCGTGAAGCTGCAATCTGGTCCCCCCTTCAGGATCATATTTTGACCAATGCGCAGCACGAATAGATCCATAAAACCATCGGCATCGATGTCTATAGGATAGGCGCCTGTACTGGCGTGGATATCGGGTAAGGCTCCGGCAGCAAACGTAAAATTGGCTTGATTGATAAACAGGCCGGCTGGCCCCGTGCCGCCGGCCGCAAAGATATCGGGCAGCGCATCATCATTGCAGTCCATGACTGACAGGCCGCCGCCGACAAAATGGTTCCACCCCCCCAAATAGCGGTGCTCAGGCAAGCGGTGCGAGAGCTCGCGAAACAGCGGCTCGGCCTGTCCGACTCCGGCGAGTAGACATAGAATGATCCAAAGCGATTTCATGGCTTTTGGCGCCCTTCGACAATGACAGTTCGGGTCAATTCGGTCAAAGCAAGGGCTGTTGCGCCGCGGGCCCAAACCATATCGCCCCAAGTTTGCACCTCGACCCGTGTCTCGTGGCGGCTGTGATAGAGCGCCAGCGCGCGCATTTCCGCCTGCATCTCTTTGGCATTCAGAAAATCATAGCGCATCAATTGGCCCGACAAAATAATCAGTTCAGGGTCGAACAGATGGATAATATTGGACAAAGCGACTGCCAGATACCGGCCTGCGCGTTTGAAAATGGTGCGAATTTGCGGATCACTGCTGGCGGCCTTCTCGTAGAGCGATTTGAGCGCATCTGGCAGGTTATGTGGCGTTTCTGGCGACAATCCAAATACTGTAGAGGCTTCGCGGGCTAGCGCGTAGTCGGCCAAATAGGCCTCCAAACATCCGCGTTGACCGCATCGGCAGAGTGCGCCATCGAGCTGCACTTTCATATGGCCAAGTTCTAACCCCATTCCATGGGCGCCGCGAAACAATTGGTTGTCGCTGACAAAGCCCATTCCAACGCCATTTTCAACCGTGACCACCACGAAGTTGCTCAACGCGCGTCCCGCGCCGAACCATAATTCGGCAAGGGTCAAAACATTGGCGTCATTATCGATGCGGACCGGGGTTTCAAAATGATCGGCAAGGATCTGACCCAGCGGCACATCGGCGTTTTGCAGCAGCGGTGACCAGGCGACCATGCCGGATTCGAAATCGACGATCCCAGAAATTCCAACGCCAATGGCAGAAATCGTATCCATGGGGATCTCTGCCGCGGTGCAAAGCTGGGCCATAAGGTTTTCGGTATCTTTCAGGAGGTCTGTTGCCGTTTTTTTGTCTGTTGTGCTGCCGAGGGCGGCGCTGGCCAATAGATTTCCCGCCAGATCGGTTAAGACCGCGGTGTGGGTTTCGTCAGAGAGTTTCACTCCAACCACGCGCAGCGCTTCGGGCACCACTTCCAGCGCGACCGGGGGACGGCCCCGGCTGGTTTCGCGAGCGGCGCCTTCGACCTCTCTCAGGAAACCATCAGCGATCAATTCAGCGGTGAGTGCAGTAACAGAACCCGGGCTGACATTGAGGCTTCGGGCGATGGTGGCACGGGCGATTCGGCCACTGGCACGGACCTGTTCAAAGATTTGTTGGCGCAGTGAGAACGCTTCGCGCCCCGAGTTGCGAAGAATCGGCCCATAGCCGGTTGCCAACGCAGCTGATTCGATTTCTGAGTGAAACCCATCTTCAAACATAAATTCACCCTTTGAACTATAGGCTACCAAATTCTTTCAGCAATGCCGCAAAACCTGTATTTATTTGCGATTGACCTAGCTGATATTTGCCATTTTACACATTTCCTCCCGTAAAAACAGTAAATTTTAATTTGACAACTGAATTTAATCGCGCAGTATGCCCAAGTGGCCCGCATCTGGCGACCGCTCGGTCGGGCTAAATTTTTGGGAGGACGACAATGAATAAGCTAATCATCGCAGCCGCAGTTGCGGCAGCTGGTTTTACAGGGTCCGCTGCTTTGGCAGACGGAATGGCCATCGGCGTGTCTTGGGCAAGTTTCCAAGAAGAGCGTTGGAAAATCGACGAGGCAGCCATGGTTGCAGCCATTGAAGCGGCTGGCAACACATATGTCTCCGCAGATGCGGAATCATCATCTGCCAAACAGTTGACCGATATTGAAGCGCTGATCACACAGGGCGTCGACGCTTTGGTTATCAACGCTTGGGATAAAGACGCTATTGCACCTGCTATTGAAGCGGCTGCAAACGAAGGCATCCCTGTGATCGGTTATGACCGTTTGATCGAAGACGACCGCACTTTCTACCTGACATTCGACAATATCGGCGTTGGCCGCATCATCGCGAAGTCTGTGCAAGCTGTTCAGCCAACTGGCAACTATGCGATCATCAAGGGTGATCCAGGCGATCCAAACGCGTTGTTCCTGCTGCAAGGTATGATGGAAGTCATCGGCGCAGATGTTGACGCGGGCAAGATCAAAATCGTTGGTGAATCTTTCTCTGACGGGTGGAAGCCAGAAAATGCTCAGAAAAACATGGAGCAGATCCTGACAGCCAATGACAATAACGTCGACGCGGTTCTGTCAGAAAATGACGGTATGGCCGGCGGTGTTGTCGCAGCGCTTTCCGCGCAGGGTCTTGTGATCCCAGTGGGTGGTCAAGACGGTGACTTGGCAGCGATCAACCGCGTTGCACGCGGCACGCAAACTGTGTCCGTTTGGAAAGATGCCCGTGATCTGGGTAAAGCGGCCGGTGAGATTGCCTCTGCTTTGGCTGCTGGCGCATCCATGGATTCCATCGAAGGTGCAACCAAGTTTTCGGGTGGCGAAAAAGGTATTGCAATCAATGCAATCTTGCTCGACCCAACACCTTTGACACGCGATAACCTTAGCGTTGCGATCAATGGCGGTCACATCAGCAAAGAGCAGGCCTGTGCCGGTGCTTTGCCAGGTGTAGACGGCTGTAACTAAGCTCTAAGATCTGAGGCGCCGATCCAAATCTGGGTCGGCGCCCCTCCTTTTATTCTTTGGCCAATTGATTTGGACATGTTCGAGTAGCCTTGTGAGACGTCGTCTACGCGCTGGCTCCATGTTGATCAGACCAGCGCCTATAGCCATTTTGGATCCCCCATGACTGACACTTCGACATCAAAGGCCGCAACCAAAAGCCCGCAGGGTTTGATTGCGCGCTTTTTGAGCGACACTGAGATAGATACCCGCCTACTGGGCATGCTGGGCGCACTGGCGCTGATTTGGGGAGGATTTCACCTTTATGGTGTGATCTTCAATAATTTTGGAGCGTTTTTGACGCCGCGCAACCTTTGGAATTTGTCGGTGCAAACCTCTTCCATTGGCATCATGGCCACCGGCATGGTGCTGGTGATTGTCACGCGCAACATTGACCTCTCGGTGGGATCGATGATTGGGGTGATCGCGATGTCTATGGGTCTGCTGCAGGTGGAGGTTTTGCCGCATCTTGTGGGGCTGGGTCATTGGTCGATCTGGATTATCGCGGTGATCTGCGGCCTGATCGTTGGCACGTTAATCGGGGCGCTGCATGGGTGGTTGATCGCCTATCGCGAAATTCCTGCCTTTATCGTGACGCTGGGCGGCTTGATGGTCTGGCGTGGCATGGCGTTTTTATCGGCTGGTGGCCGGACGATCTCGCCGGTGGACAGCAAGTTTGCGCTTCTGGGCGGTGGTCCCTACGGGGCTGTTGGCGCGACTGGCAGTTGGCTTGTTGGGATACTGGCCTGTATCGGCGTGGCCTATATTATCTATTCGGGCCGCAAGGCGCGGGTGCTTCACAATTTCCGCCTACGCCCGCTTTGGGCTGAAGCCTTCTTAACGCTTGTCGGATGGGCTACGATCATCGGTGCTGTGATGCTGGTCAATTCTTATCCCTGGCCCAAGGGTATTGTGCGCCAATATGGCGCCAAGATCGGGCAAGACCTCGAAGGCACCTTTATCTCTCACGGCTTTGCCATTCCGGTTTTGATCCTGATGGCCGTTGGTGTTGCTATGACAATTTTGGTCACGCGCACCCGGTTTGGTCGCTATGTTTTTGCCATCGGCGGTAACCCGGAGGCAGCGGCCTTGGCAGGGATTGATACCCGCTGGGTGACGCTCAAGGTTTTCGCCTTGATGGGCACATTGACCGCTATTGCAGCGATCATCGCTTCGGCGCGCCTCAATTCCGCAACCAACGCATTGGGCACGCTTGACGAGCTTTACGTGATTGCCGCCGCGGTGATTGGCGGGACTTCGCTGGCCGGTGGGGTTGGTAAAATCTATGGTGCAATTTTGGGGGCTTTGGTCATGCAAAGCTTGCAATCAGGAATGGTGCTCATCGGATTTGACAGCGCTATTCAACGGATCGTGGTGGGGATGGTGCTCGTGTTCGCTGTCTATCTCGATATTCTCTACAATAAACGCGTGAAGTGAGGAGACAAATAATGAGCAATTCAGGCACTCCTCTGGTCGAGTTGAAGGATATCTCGATCGCATTCGGCGGCATCAAAGCGGTAGATCGGGTCAGCGTTGATCTTTATCCCGGTGAGGTGGTTGGGCTTTTGGGCCACAATGGCGCCGGCAAATCTACTTTGATTAAATGCCTCTCCGGCGCCTATAAGGCCGACGCCGGCGATGTATATATCAATGGCAAGAAAGTGGTGATCAACAATCCCCGTGACGCGCGTGGGCACAATATTGAAACTATCTACCAAACGCTGGCTTTGGCCGATAACCTTGATGCGGCGTCTAATCTGTTTTTGGGGCGTGAGATTATCGGTCCGGGTGGGTTTTTGGACGACAGCAAGATGGAAGCTGAGACACGCAAAATCATGAGCCGTCTCAATCCGAATTTCACCAAATTCGCCGAACCTGTGTCCGCCCTATCTGGTGGACAGCGGCAATCGGTTGCGATTGCGCGCGCGGTATATTTTGACGCCAAAATCTTGATTATGGATGAGCCCACGGCGGCGCTTGGCCCGCAAGAGAGTGAAATGGTGGCGGAGCTTATTCAAGAGTTGAAAAAGCAAGGTCTGGGCATCTTCTTAATTGAGCATGACATTCACAACGTCATGAAGCTCTGCGACCGGGCCAGCGTGATGAAGAATGGACAATTGGTCGGCACGAAGCGCGTTGCAGATGTGACTGAAGATGACATTTTATCGATGATCATTCTCGGCAAGAATCCGAGAGAGTCCCATTAACTGATGTATATCGGGTTAGATCTTGGCACTTCAGGTTTAAAGGGCATCGTCATTGACGATGCCCAAACTATTTGTGCCGAAGCCACTTCGCCCTTGCGTGTTAACCGGCCCCAGGCGGGCTGGTCAGAGCAGGCGCCGCAAGACTGGCTTGCGGGCGCGGAGGCGGTTTTTTCGTCCTTGGCCGCGCAGACCGATCTGAGCGCCGTTCGTGCCATTGGCCTATCTGGGCAAATGCACGGCGCAACGCTTCTGGATGCGCAAGATAAAGTGTTACGCCCGTGCATCCTGTGGAACGATACCCGGGCTGCGGCTGAGGCTGAAGAGATGGATCGCAATCCAATATTTCGTCGCCGGACTGGCAATATCGTCTTCCCTGGCTTTACCGCGCCCAAGTTGGCCTGGGTGCGGCGGTGGGAACCTGAGATTTTTGCAAAAGTGGCCAAAGTGCTTTTGCCCAAAGATTACCTGCGGCTTTGGTTGTCGTCTGAGCATGTGGCGGAGATGTCCGATGCAGCTGGGACCTCTTGGCTAGACGTGGGCGCGCGGGCTTGGTCCGATGACCTGCTTGCGGCGACGGGATTGCAGCGCGCACAGATGCCGCATCTTGTGGAGGGTTCTGAGGCTTCTGGAATGCTGCGCCGGGATCTTGCCGCGCGCTTTGGCATGCGGGGCGATGTGGTCATTGCCGGCGGCGGTGGGGACAATGCGGCCAGCGCAATCGGCGTAGGCGTGGTGCGCGGTGGTGAGGCTTTTGTCAGCTTGGGCACCTCTGGTGTCTTATTCGCTGCCAGTGATGCCTATCAGCCAGATCCGGCCAGCGCGGTCCATAGCTTTTGCCATGCGGTGCCGAAGACTTGGCACCAAATGGGGGTGATCTTGGCGGCCTCTGATGCTTTGAGTTGGTTTGGCCGCGTGCTGGGTACGGCGCCTGCGGATATGACCTCGGGGCTTGGCCCGCTCCAAGCGCCATCCTCAACGCTGTTCCTGCCCTATCTCGGGGGTGAGCGCACACCGCATAATGATGCGGTGATCCGTGCCAGTTTTCTAAACCTTGACCACAGCACGGATCACATCGCCATGACGCGGGCGGTGATGGAGGGGGTCACCTATGCGGTGCGAGACAGTTTTGACGCGCTGACCTCAACGGGAACAAAGATTGAGCGTTTGCTCGCCGTAGGGGGTGGCTCAAAATCTGACTATTGGGTGCAGGCGATTGCGACCATTCTGGGGTTGCCGATAGAGCTGCCAGTCGCGGGCGATTTTGGCGGCGCCTTTGGGGCGGCGCGGCTGGCGATGATGGCGACAGGCGCCAAAGTGAGCGATGTGGCCTATGCGCCCAAAATCGCACGGGTGATTGAACCCGTCCCAGGGCTAACCGATGAGTTTATGGCAGGTCTGAGCGCCTACCGCGCGGCCTATCAGGCTTTGAAGGGGCTTGGTGGATCTGCGGCTGGCTAAGGATTGGGGTCTTTGCGTCCACCTAAAGATATGCAACTGTTGCACAATCTTGGGTATTAACTTGTCTAAAAAAGGTGTTCGATGACTGATTTCTTCCAAGGAGTTCCTCAAATTCAATATGAAGGCTTGCAGACGGACAATGAGTTTGCCTTTCGCCATTACAACCCCGATGAAATGGTCATGGGCAAAAGCCTCAAAGAGCATTTGCGCTTCGCCGTGGCCTATTGGCATTCCTTCGCATGGGAGGGCGGTGATCCCTTTGGTGGACGCACCTTTGATCGGCCTTGGTTCGGATCACAGATGGCGTTTGCCAAGCTCAAGGCAGATGTGGCCTTTGAGATGTTTGATATACTTGGTGCACCATATTTTTGCTTTCATGATGCTGATATGCGTCCTGAGGGCAGCAATTTTGCCGAAAACACTCGTAATCTAGAAGAGATGGTGGAGTATTTCGCCCTGAAAATAGAGACTTCGCAAACCCGTTTGCTATGGGGCACTGCGAATTTGTTTTCCCACAGGCGTTTTATGGCTGGGGCGGCGACGAACCCGGATCCTGATGTTTTTGCCTATAGCGCCGCAACGATTAAGAGCTGCATGGATGCCACTGCACGGCTTGGCGGTGAAAACTATGTGCTTTGGGGTGGCCGTGAGGGCTATGAGACTTTGCTGAACACGGATTTGGCGCGTGAGCGAGCACAGGCTGGGCGCATGCTACAGATGGCGGTCGAGTATAAACATAAAATTGGCTTCAAAGGCGCTATTTTGATAGAGCCCAAGCCGCAAGAGCCAACGAAGCACCAATATGATTATGATGTTGCTACGGTCTATGGGTTTTTGAAGGACTTTGGTCTGGAACACGAGGTTAAGGTAAATATTGAGCAGGGACATGCGATCCTGGCGGGGCATTCCTTTGAGCATGAACTGGCTCTGGCGCGCGCTTTGGGGATTTTTGGCTCCATTGACATGAACCGCAATGATTACCAATCGGGTTGGGATACGGATCAATTTCCGAACAATGTGCCAGAAACCGCTTTGGCTTATTATGAGGTGTTAAAGGCCGGCGGATTCACCACAGGTGGCACCAATTTTGATGCTAAATTGCGACGCCAATCTATTGATCCCAAAGATTTAATTTTGTCTCATGTGGGTGCGATGGATATTTGCGCGGCGGGGCTAAAGGCAGCAGCGGCCATGCTCGAGGACGGCCGGCTTGAGGCCGCGCGCACAGAGCGCTATGCCGGCTGGGACAGCACGGCAGGTCAGGCGCTTTTGCGCAGCGATTTGGAGCAAATTTCTGTACGGGTGGTGGCTGATGATATCAATCCAGAGCCAAAATCGGGCCGGCAGGAGCGTTTGGAAAATCTGGTGAACCGCTTTTTGTAGATGCCGATCAAGATTTGGCGAACAAATCGCGAAACTGATCCCTTAGGGCATTTTTTTGAACTTTTCCCATCGTGTTACGCGGCAGTTGCGGCAAGACGATCAGTTTCTTGGGAAGTTTAAAGCGGGCCAGTTGTTCTGAGCTATGGCTTTGGATAGCTTCCAGATCGGGCGTGCGTTCGGAACTCGGCACGAGGAGCGCCAGCACGGTTTCGCCAAAATCTGGATGAGGGACACCGATCACGGCGCTTTCCAGAACGCCCTCTTGCGCGTCCAGCACCGTCTCGATTTCTTTGGGGTAGATGTTAAATCCGCCTGAGATAATCAAATCTTTATTGCGTCCGACAATATGGACATAACCATCGGCATCAACCATGCCCAGATCCCCGGTAATGAAAAATCCATCGCCGCGCAGCTCCTCCGCGGTTTTCTCGGGCATGTTCCAATAGCCTTTGAACACATTTGGTCCGCGGACTTCGATCTCACCGATGTCCCCTTGCGCCAGTGTCTTGCCTGTGGTGCTGTCGGTGATTTTCAGCTCAATGCCCGGCAGCGGAAATCCGACTGTGCCCGCGCGGCGCTCGCCCTTATAGGGGTTCGAGGTGCTCATATTGGTTTCTGTCATGCCGTAGCGCTCAAGGATGCGATGACCGCTGCGTTGTTCAAACAGCTCATGGGTCTCTGCCAAAAGCGGTGCGCTACCAGAGATGAAGAGCCGCATGTGCTGAGAGAGCGCCCTGTCGAACCGTGGATCATCAAGCAATCTGGTATAAAAAGTTGGCACCCCCATCATGCAGGTTGCTTGTGGCATTAAAGCGATCATCGCTTCTTGGTCAAATTTTGGCACAAAGAGGATTTTGCAGCCCGACAATAGGGCAATATTGGTCGCCACAAACAGCCCATGCGTGTGAAAAATCGGCAAAGCATGCAAAAGCACATCGCTGGCGCTAAAGGCCCAGTGGCGGGTCAGGACCTCAGCATTGGACAAAAGGTTGTTTTGTGTCAGCATGGCGCCCTTGGATCGGCCCGTTGTGCCGGAGGTATAGAGGAAGGCAGCCAGATCTTCGGCGTCACGCGGAACGGTTGCAAACTGTAGGGGGTGTGGCGCCGCCTTCTGCGCAAAACTGCCCTGTCCTGCGGCATCCATGGTTTCCAGCCGCGCCCCAGTGGCCTGCGCGATCATGGCCAGAGACTCTTGGGATTTGGGATCACAAATGATCACTCGCGCGCCGCTGTCTTCAATAAAATAGGACAGTTCGCTGGCGGTATAGGCGGTGTTCAGTGGCAAGAATATCAGGCCGGCTTGCACACAGGCGGCATAGATTGCTAAGGATTGTGGAGATTTTTTGATCTGCACCGCCACCCGGTCACCGGGGCGCAGTCCAAAATCAGTTAAAACATGGGCATATTGTGCCGCTTGCTGCAAAAATTGGCCATGGGTGAACGTCGTGCCATCTTGCATTTGTAAAAAGACAGTTTCCTGCCCCAAGTGGCGTCCGAATAAACCGTCATAAAGTGGATTGGCCATGTCATTTCCCAGTTATTTTGGTCCTCATCGCGGCGCAAAGCGTGCGCACGGGTGCAGAGGCCACCACAGTTTTATCTTTAACAAACTGTTCGTGATTGTGAGAAATTTTTGACAGATCGTAAAGATAATTGACCATTGTTCCGTTGGACTGTGCCAAGCCATTGGCCGAGGTGTCGGCACCTGTATGCACCGCATGAACGCGCGCGCCATTGCCCAGATGAAACCGTGCTACAGGGTCATAGGGGCTGCCATCCGCGGTCTTAGCTTCCAGCAAAAAATAGGCTGCAAGCGAAGCGCTTTGATTTTCGATGTCCTCAGGCATGTCGGCCTGTTTCATCCAGCGGTTTAGGCTTGGGATCGGCGATAGGGTGACAAAAGTGGATAGCCCCGGCAAATCCTGTGCCAAGTCGGCGGCCACTTGTTTGATTAAGGAATTGCCAAAGGAAATGCCGGCCAACCCGGCCTGGCAATTGGAAATGGAATAAAAAACGGCCGTATCAGCGTCTCCGGCGCTGATGGCTTCGCGTTCATCTGCCAGCAGGTCTTGGATAGAATTGGGAATGCCTTTCGTCAACGCAACCTCCACAAAAATCAGTGGTTCATTCGGCATGGATGGGTGAAAAAATCCAAAGCAACGCCGATCTTGAGGTTTCAACCGGCGGCGCAGGTCATCCCAACTGTCGATGGCATGTACGGCCTCATAGGCAATGATTTTTTCCAAAATATCTGCGGGGCTGCTCCAATTTATCGGACGCAAGACCAAGAAACCGCGGTTGAACCAGGAGGCGAACAGGTGTTTGAGATCCACATCTAAGGGCCCCAGATCGGGCCGGTCCTTGATAACCTGTAGCAGGTCTTTGCGCAGTTGCACCAATTGCCCCGTCGCACCAGGCACTTGATTGAGCCGCCGGGCCAGTTCTTGGCGTTTTGGTTCGCTGGCGATAGCAAAGCTTCGATAGGTGTCTTTGTTCGAATTGGTCTTATAGGCTTTGAGGCTGGCAATGACCTCTTCTGGGTCAATTTCCAGCTCATGGGTCATGAACTCAAAAAAGGCCAATTTTTCATCTGCATTCATCGCCGCGTAACGATCGAGAACCGTGTGGGCCATGGCCATGCCAGAGACCTCGCCAATACTGCCCAAAAGCGCACGGGCCAGATCCGTGGTGCTACGCCCCTCAGCCTCTTTCGACAGGAATTTTTGATAGCGGCGCTCAAAAAGCGTCGAGACCAGTTCGCTGAAGAAACTCATTGTGCCGGCCCGTACAGATGGCGGCGGCGGTCGAGAACATCAATACGGCGCCTTGGTATTTGTCGAGCCGTGCGCACAGTGGTCATTGACAGAACATTTAAGATCACAGTTTTTCCCAGACGTAGCTTGCCACGCAGCACTCTCGCAGCATCGAAAACTAGTCCCATGCTTTGTAGCCTTGGTCAATAAATTTATATTAGATTGGCTCTCGCGTTGCCTTGAAATTTTGACGGTTTCTATGTGGAAAAACGCCTGTCGGAGGCTGTGCTGACCCGTTTTCAGGTTGCCAATCCGCACGAGAGTGACGTTGCGTTGAAAAAAGCTGGGGTAGCTTGTTGAAAAAAGCTGGGGTAGCTTATTGCGCCGCGCGCGCCTGTTTCATCAAAGGACATTCTGCGCCGCCGGCTGCGCGGCCGGCGCCCAAACTGAAAGGGGCCCCAAACCCCAATCGACGGGCACCTGGCCGAGGTCTCATGCGCGCGTGAGACGATAATTGAGGGCCAGTGAAGCCGAGAGAGTGAGCCGCTTTACCCTAAGAGCCGCCGCGCGATGACCTGCGCTTGAATTTCCCCTGCGCCTTCAAAGATGTTCAATATTCGCGCATCGCAGAGAACACGGCTGATTTTATATTCCAAGGCAAACCCATTGCCGCCATGGATTTGCAGCGCGTTATCTGCGGCCGCCCAGGCGACACGTGCCCCCAGAAGTTTGGCCATGCCCGCCTCTATGTCACAGCGTCGACCTTCATCTTTTTCGAAGGCACTGAAATAGGTCAATTGCCGCGCCACAGTCAGCTCTACTGCCATCATTGCTAATTTATTGGCCACGCGGGGAAAGGCGATGAGGGGTTTGCCAAACTGTTTGCGATCCATGGCGTAACGATAGGCCAGATCAAGCGCTGACTGCGCCACACCAACGGCGCGTGCAGCGGTTTGGATACGGGCGCTTTCGAACGTTTCCATCAACTGCTTAAACCCTTTACCAGTTTCCCCGCCCAAAAGGTTTTCCCCTTTCACCTGGAACCCATCAAAGGCCAGCTCATATTCCTTCATGCCGCGATAGCCCAGAACCTCAATCTCACCGCCGGTCATGCCTTCACTTGGAAAAGGCACCTCATCGGTGCCGGGCGTTTTTTCGGCCAAAAACATCGAAAGGCCCTTATAATCCGTGGTCTCTGGGTCCGTGCGGGCCAATAAGGTCATGACATGGGTACGCGTGGCATGGGTGATCCAAGTTTTATTGCCCGTCACGCTCCAATCGCCACCTGATTTGACGGCGCGGGTGCGTAGGGCGCCAAGGTCGGATCCGGTATTGGGTTCGGTGAACACCGCTGTCGGCAGTTTTTCTCCACTGGCCAATGCGGGCAACCATTTTTCTTTCTGTGCTTGCGTGCCGCCGGCGATAATCAGCTCCGCCGCAATCTCGCTGCGGGTGCCGAGTGAGCCAACACCAATATAACCGCGGGACAATTCTTCGCTGACCACGCACATTGAGGCTTTTGAAAGGCCAAAACCGCCATATTCCTCAGGGATCGTCAGACCAAAGACGCCCATTTCAGCCAGTTCATCAATCACTTCCATTGGGATCAACTCATCTTTGAGGTGCCACTCATGGGCGTAGGGTTCGACTTTTTCGATCGCATAGCGCCGGAACTGTTCGCGGATCATTTCAAGTTCTTCGTCCAAGCCAGAGGCCTCGAGGATCGTATTGGCTTCCAATTCCTGCATGAGGGTCACCAGACGCAGACGTACCGCCTGGGTGTTACCCTCCTGGGCCAGCCGGGCTGCAGCGCCGATGGTGAGCGGGGCCGCGGCGTCAGAGGTGAGGCTCATATCTTGTAAGCGAATGACTTCTGTCTGGTTCATCAGAATACCGCCGGACAATTGACATAGATATTCTCCAAAGGCGATTTGGTGAATCAGCTGTTCGGTCTCACCGAATTTTTGCTGCGCGTGCAAAGCCTCGGCCCAGCGCTGCATTTGCTGGAGACTTTGCACATAGGTGGCCAACCAAGCGAAGCCATGCGCCGCGGTCTGGTGATCTTCAATCAGCGAGTTTTGGATCCGGCCATCGGCACTGACCATATCTCGCAGGCGCATGCGCGCCGCCTCGCAGACCGCTTCAGCCGCAGGCAGTGCCTCGGCGGTGAGAGAGAGCAAATTTGGGAGAAGTACCGAAGCCGTCATATTCACATCCTATTTCTGCAGTCACGCGTTAGCATTTGTGGAGTTATCTAGGTTGTTTGCAACCGCAGCACAACTTTCATTCAAAAGAAAATGTTATTTTGAAGTATTATGTCGCAGTCGAATTTTAGTGTAGTGGCAATTGTGTGCCGCTATGCTGCGCCTATGACCCAGACTTTGAGCCTATATACTGCTGATTTACTTCTTTTGATTGCGGCGACAGCCGTGATTGCAGGGATGGTGAAGGGTATTGTTGGATTTGCCATGCCAATGATATTTATCACCGGCATGACCATTTTTGTCGGACCAGATTTGGCGCTGGGTATTTTGATTCTTCCCACGCTTGTCACCAATGGTTGGCAGGCGGGCCGACAGGGTTTTACGGCCGCGCTCCGCTCGCTTTATGACCATCGTTGGTTTTTGGGGCTGGGCTACGGGGTGCTTTTGGCAACCACCCAGCTTGTCCCGCTTCTATCACAGGAATTGTTCTTTCTCTGCCTTGGATTCTTGGTTGTGGGCTTCGCCAGTTTGATGCTGAGTGGCTGGAAACCTCAAGGGCGCAGCGGTGTGGGCTTGTCCTTTGCCTGTGCGGTTATTGCCGGTATTGGCGGCGGGATTTCGGGTGTTTGGGGTCCCCCGACTGTGATGTATCTGTCGGCCTATCAATTGGAAAAGCAGGCCCAAATGCGGGCGCAGGGGGCGATTTATGGCCTTGGGGCCGTGTTGCTGTTATTTGGGCACCTGGGTTCGGGTATCGCCACGCCGCAGGCGTTGGGCCTTGGCGGCTTTGCGATTGTTCCTGCCTGTTTGGGCATATGGATCGGGTTTCAAATACAAGATCTTATCAACCAAAATATGTTTCGCATCGCGACGTTGAGCGTTTTAATCTTGGCTGGCCTCAATTTGATCCGCCGCGGGGTGATGTGATCCTTAGTTCCGCGGCGGAATGAGCCGATTTATGCGCCCAATGCAATCGCGCGTACGTCATCATCAATATGCGGCAAATATTGCTTGAAATTTTCGCTGAACATCGTGACGAGCTTTTCGGCTTGCGCGTCATAGGCCTCTTTGTCTTCCCATGTGCGTCTAGGTTCGAGCAAGAGATCTGCCACACCCGGCACAGAGGTTGGCACTTCAAAACCAAAATTTGGATCGCCTCGGAATGTGCCATTGGCCAGGGTGCCATCGAGCGCAGCGCTGAGCAACAGGCGGGTGGCACGTATCGGCATGCGGCTGCCTTTTCCATAGGCGCCGCCTGTCCAGCCGGTATTCACCAACCAGCAGGTTGCACCATGTTTGGCGATTTTTTCGCGCAGAAGGTTGCCATAAACTTCAGGACGGCGCGGCATGAAGGGGGCGCCGAAGCAGGTTGAGAAGGTCGGCTGCGGCTCTGTCACGCCGCGCTCTGTACCGGCCACTTTGGCGGTGAAACCTGACAGAAAGTGATACATGGCCTGCGCTGGCGTCAAACGGGCAATTGGTGGCAGAACGCCAAAGCTGTCACAGGTCAACATAATGATATTTTTGGGATGCCCGCCAAGCGCTGTTGGCGAGGCATTTGAGATGTATTCCAGAGGGTAGGCGCAGCGCATATTAGCTGTCAGGCTGTCATCATCGAAATCTAACTCTTTGGTTTCGGGATCATATACCATATTTTCAATAACCGTGCCGAACTTCGCGGTTGTTCCGAAAATTTCTGGTTCGGCCTCTGCACTGAGGTTGATGGTTTTGGCGTAGCACCCACCTTCAAAATTGAAGGTGCCGCGATCAGACCAGCCATGCTCGTCATCGCCGATCAAGACGCGGGAGGGGTCCGCTGAAAGTGTGGTTTTACCCGTTCCCGAAAGCCCAAAGAAAACGGCGGTGTCCACTGGGTTGCCTGGGGCATGATTGGCCGAGCAATGCATTGGCATAATGCCTTTTTCGGGCAGCAAATAGTTGAGCAATGAGAAGACAGATTTCTTATTTTCACCTGCATATTCAGTGCCGCCAATAAGGATGATCCGACGGTCAAAATTCATCGCTATCACAGTCTCAGAGCGGCAATTGTGGCGCTCGGGGCTCGCTTGGAAGGAGGGGCAATTTATCACAGTCCAATCTGCAGTGAATTCTTCCAGCTCGTCAGCGTCAGGCCGGCGCAACATATGGCGAATGAATAGCCCATGCCAAGCCAGCTCTGTCACTATGCGCACATCGAGGCGGTTGGCGGGATCGGCGCCGCCAAAGAGGTCCTGTACAAAATAATCACGTCCCTGCATATGAGCGATCATATCTTCATAGAGCGCTTCAAAACCCGCTTCAGACATTGCGGCATTATTTTCCCACCAAATGCTATCGGCCACAGAGGCGGTTTTGACCACATGTTTGTCTTTTGGAGATCGGCCAGTGAATTTTCCGGTAGAAACTAAGAATGCGCCGCCCTTTCCAAGTTGGCCCTCTTTTCGGGCCAAAGCCTGCTCGATGAGCGTGGGTTCCAGCAGGTTGTAATAGACAGTCCCCAGCCCAGTGATACCTTGATCATAGAGGGTGAATTGGGGATTTACGCGTCCATTGGTCATGCCATTGCTCCTAGGGCTTGCATCTTACAAACAGCCTTTAACATGGCACGGTAGACCATCAACAGTATCGGGTCCTGTCGTTAGCGCAATCAGTGGCAGTTTGGCGCAATAATTTTTTTGACCTTGGCAAAATTAACGTCATCGAAGCGAATTGCAGATCATAGTGCTGTGAATTGCAGGCTGATTCGTGGTTACGTATTGCACAGATCGGCAAAACTACAGAAAGTGGTGAGAGATATCACTGTTAAAACGTTCAGCCGATCAGAGGACGATACCCATGCCAAGAATAATTCTTGTCGATGATGATCGCAGTCACATGATGTCCCTCTCTTTGATGCTTAAAGCTGAAGGGTTTGAAGTTGAATGCTATGGCGATGGGTGCTCCGCATGGGAGGCTTTGTCAAAGTCTCTGCCTGATATTTTGGTACTGGAAACGAAGTTGCCGGGTCTGGATGGCATGGATGTGTTGCAACGTCTGAGGCATGTGTCGACCATCCCTGTGATGTTTTGCACCACGAAAGACGATGAGATTGACGAAGTTTTAGGTCTGCGTATGGGGGCCGATGATTATGTTAAAAAACCATGTTCGCCACGGGTCTTGCTCGAACGTATCCGCGCGCTGGTGCGACGATGGGAGGTGTTGGGGGAAGATCAAGCGCCGGAGGGAGACGATACGACCATTATGGTGCGTGGCCATTTGTCGATGGACCCGATGCGCCACGGGGTGACTTGGCGTGGACTGGCCGTTGCCTTGACTGTTACGGAATTTGCTTTGCTGAAGACGCTGGCTGTCAGACCGGGCTTTGTCAAAAGCCGCGATCAACTGATGGATGTGGCCTATGACGATCAGGTCTATGTCGATGACCGGACAATAGACAGCCATCTCAAGCGACTGCGCAAAAAGATGCGACGGGTGGACGGGAACTTTGATGCAATTGAGACACTCTATGGGATCGGTTACCGATATAATGAAGCTTAAGTCTCGATCGTCGCGAGGATTGGATGGTCGCAATGAATGACCTCATCCTATACCGCCGAAACCGATGGTTTATGGGGGTTCTGAGATCGCCAATGACCCGCCGGCTGACCTTGTCCCATCTGTTGGTGCTATTGCTGCCGGCTGCGGTTGCGTTTTGGTTGCTGCAGTTCCACCTCGACAACCGCGATGTCAAGCGCGCGCAGTTGACGGCTGAGGCTCTTTTGTTGGCCCATGTGGTTGAGGGGCGGTTGCCATATCGCGCCCTGTTGGATTTTGTGCAAGCGGATGGTGTGGATTTCGAGGGAATTTTCAAAATCATCACTTTGCGTGATGGCATTGAGGTGATCGCCTTTGGCCCGCAGGGCGAACAGCGCACACTGACGCCGGGACACAGCCTTAAGGCGCAATCTGCCTTCACGTCCCTTGGCGCCTGGCCCGTCTGGCTCGGGCCGCAGCCGCCGGTCGAATTGGATCATTTGGCAGAGATTCACCGAAAAATCTTTTTGCAGAAGATGACTTCGCAGGATCAAACAGAAGGGGTAGAGTCTGTGATCGCAGCGGTGATCGACGCTCCTGCCTTACCGCGCGCGCCTCCGAATCAGAGTATTGGCGAACAGATTTGGGTCGCCATACCAATCCAACATCGTCAGGAGATGGTGGGTGGCCTGGCTGTTGGATATCCAGTCAAGGCCCAAGATCTGCTGGCGGGGCGAATGATCTTGGAATTGGCCCTGCGCTTACTTTTTGCGGCTGCGGCTCTTGCGATCATACTGTTGGTGGTGAGCGCCCGTGTGATGTTTGGACCGATCAACCGCATGGCAGAGTCGCTTGAACGGTTTTCCAATCAACTGCGCCGCAGGGTCAGGGCCAAGGACCTCCCAGAGCTGAGTTTGCCGCAGCGCAGAGATAGTATTGGTCGTCTGGCTGCGGAGCTGCACAATACGATCAGCGGGCTTTTCTTAAGCATTCGAGAGGCGGAGGCAGCTGTCGCGGAGATGGCGGGTGAAATTATCAACCTGATGGCCTCGATGAAATCTGCGATCAAGGCTTTACGACTTCAACAAGACCCTTCTGCTTCAGCAAAACTGCTGGATGTGATTGATAATGATTTGCTGCGTTTGGAGCGTGCGGCAGCGCCACTGACGCAAACAGTGGCGCCTTGGCCCTCCGCGATCAAACAGATGCCCGAGCCCAAGATCGGCAAAAAGGAGAGGTTTGAATTAATTTCACTGATTACGGGCCGAGTGGCGGCGCTGCGCCCGGCAGCGGCGACGCGGGGTCTCGGTTTGACCCAGCTGACGCCAAAAGTGCCGGTGATCATTGAAGGCCTACCGGCGGGTGTGGGGGATATCTTGTCTGCGTTTTTGTCAAATGCTATTCAAAGATGCGCCTGGGGAGATGAAATTCGGATCTGCACGCGGATTCAAGATCGCATGGTTCTGGTCGTTGTCGAAGACACAGGCCCGCCGTTGCCGGAAGGTGTGAACCAATCCCTGTTTGGGGATGGAGATCCGGCCGCATTGCGCGAGCAAGAGGTCGAGGGTTTCACGACCGGTCTTGCTGAGGCTGCGAAGATTGTTGCGGCCCATTCAGGTGTCATTCGCGCAAAGCTGGTTCAGACCCCGGGCGCGGGCCCGGCTTTTGGCGCGCGCTTTTTGTTTGGTCTGCCGGTCTGACGTCATGGGTTATGATGCTTGGAGAAATTACGGCGATGACGATGATGCGTTGTTGGTGCATGGCACAGCCGTAGCGGTCGATGTTTGCGGGCTGTTGATCCTTGGACCTTCAGGTGCCGGTAAATCCAGCCTTGCGATTGATATGCTGGCTCTCGGGGCGCAGTTGGTTTCAGATGATCGCGTCTGGCTTCGCGCTTCACCAACGGGTTTGCGCCTGCAGGCGCCTCAGGCCGTTGCAGGGCGTATTGAGGCGCGCGGTCTTGGACTTTTATCTTGTGCACATACGCCCGAGGCGTCGCTAAAGTTTTGCCTAGATCTGTCACAAACCTGTGATCGCCGCTTGCCTTTTGTTCAGGAAGTCACGAGATTAGGCCAAAGCGTTTCGGTTATTCCCGGTGGGCCGCAGGTGCCGCGGGCTGCGGCGCTCCTGCTTTTGCTTCAAAATGGATTTGCAGCCGATGACTGACACAATTCAACCGGTGCATGTTGTGCTTGTGACTGGCCCATCTGGCGCCGGGCGAACCACTGCGATCAATGCTTTGGAAGATGCTGGCTTTGAATCCATTGATAACATGCCTTTGAGCCTCGCACCGAGATTGTTCGAAACACCTGGCTTAAGTCGGCCGATTGCTCTGGGCCTTGATACGCGAAATCGAGATTTCTCTACCGCTCAAATCATGGACACAATTGCGATATTATCTGCTAACCCGTCCTTAATGCTTGAGGTTCTTTATTTGGATTGCTCGGTGGATGTGCTGATCCGCCGGTTCTCAGAAACTCGGCGTCGGCATCATTTATCGCCAGATGGTGCGGCGCTTGCCGGGATACAGCTCGATTTGGATTTGATGCAGCCGGCGCGCTTCAGAGCCCATGTTTTGATTGATACGACGCAACTGTCGCCTCATGATCTGCGCGCGGAGGTCACCCGCTATTTTGCCCCGGACACCGGCAATCCAATGGCGATTTCTGTGCAGTCCTTTTCGTATAAGCGTGGCACGCCGCGTGGCATTGATATGATGTTTGACTGTCGCTTTTTGCGTAACCCCTATTGGGATGAAAACCTCAGAACAGAAGATGGCCGTAATCCGAAGGTGCAGGCCTATGTGGCGGAAGATGAGAATTTCCCGGCGTTCAAACAAAAAGTGCTTGATTTGATAGGTCTTGTGATCCCAGCCCATGTGGCCGAGGGGCGCGCGCATTTGGCCATTGGCTTTGGCTGTACGGGCGGCAAACATCGATCCGTTACCATGGTTGAAATGTTACAGAAAGAATTGCAATTGCGCGGCTGGCATGTGAGCATACGCCACAGAGAGCTGTTGGAACAGGCGGCTCCGTCAGACACTTCAGACTCTAAGGTTTTGAGCAGTTGATAGGTATTGTTATCGTAGCGCATGGCGGGCTGGCCACCGAATATAAGGCGGCGGTGGAGCATGTTGTGGGCTCGCAATGGGGCATTGCGGCGGTTGCGATCAGTGCAGATTGCGACCGTGAAGCCAAACGGATCGAAATTTGCCAAGCGGCTGATGGGGTGGATATTGGCGGTGGGGTGGTGATTGTGACCGATATGTTTGGCGGTTCGCCCTCCAACCTATCACTTTCTGCCTGCAATTGCGCCAATCGTCGAGTGCTTTACGGCGCCAATCTGCCGCTGCTGGTCAAACTCGCCAAGTCTCGCAGTCAATCCGTGCCAGAAGCGATTTCGCGGGCCATCGACGCGGGCCGGAAATACATGGATTGCCTCCCTGAGACTCAATAGGACGAAAACTTGCTGCAAATATTGGATATTATTAACGAAAAAGGCCTCCATGCGCGAGCCTCTGCGAAATTTGTGGAAACGGTTGAGCAGTTTGATGCGGGCGCTGTTGTGCGCAAAGATGGGCTGTCTGCCGAAGGAGACAGCATTATGGGATTGTTGATGCTGGCCGCGGCCAATGGCACCTCTATAGAGGTTGAAACGCGCGGTGCACAGGCGGTGGCCTTGGCGGAGGCTTTGCGCGATTTGGTGGCCAGTCGTTTTGGCGAAGCCGCCTAGGCCAGATTTTCCCATCACCAAATCACAAAGGCCCGCCATTGAGACGGGCCCGTGTTGCGGTGCTAAAAATTGCGTTTCGGCTTAGGCCAGCTTTGTTGTCAGCTGTGGCACAACATCAAACAAATCCCCCACGAGGCCGAAATCGGCCACTTGGAATATTGGTGCCTCTTCATCCTTGTTGATCGCAACGATGACTTTGGAATCTTTCATGCCAGCCAAATGTTGGATAGCACCCGAAATGCCAACGGCAACATAGAGATCTGGTGCTACAACCTTACCGGTTTGCCCCACTTGCCAGTCATTCGGCGCATAGCCAGAATCAACCGCTGCTCGAGAGGCGCCCACTGCGGCGCCCAATGTGTCGGCCAAATCTTCGATGATTTTGAAATCATCTTGTGAGCCAACCCCGCGGCCGCCAGAGACCACAACTCCTGCAGATGTGAGTTCAGGGCGGTCGCTTTCGGCAACCTTATCTTCCACCCAAGAGGACAAGCCGGGATCGCCGGCGGCATCAATGCTGGTGACCGAGGCTGCGCCGCCTTCACCTGTTGCATCGAAGGTTGAGGTGCGGATCGTCGCGACTTTGGTCGCATCGGTGGATTTTACCGTTTGGATCGCATTGCCGGCATAGACGGGTCGCTCGAATGTGTCTGCATCAATGACCGCGGTCACTTCGGAAATGACCATCACATCCAAAAGTGCCGCAACACGCGGCAGGATGTTCTTGGAGGCCGAGGTGGAAGGCGCGACGATGTGGCTGTAATCGCTGGCGAGCGATACAATCAAAGCAGCAACAGGTTCGGCAAGATCATGGCCATAGGCGTCATCTTGTGCGCAAAGCACTTTGGAGACACCTTCGAGCTTCGCGGCCGCTTCAGCTGCGGATGAGCAGCCAGAACCGACGCAGAGCACAGTCACTTCGCCCATTTGTTTTGCGGCGGTGAGCGCTTTTGCAGTTGAGTCAACGGATAATTCGTCGCCGTTCACTTCAGCAATCAAGAGTACAGCCATTATACAGCCCCCACTTCTTTAAGTTTCTCGACCAGCTCATCCACGGAGCCCACTTTTATACCCGCTGCTCTTGCGTCAGGTTCTCCGGTAGAGACAATGGTTAGGCGCGGTGCGATATCGACGCCAAAATCCGTGGGTGTTTTCTCATCCATTGGCTTTTTCTTCGCCTTCATGATGTTCGGCAATGAGGCGTAACGCGGTTCATTGAGACGCAAATCCACGGTGACAATCGTCGGCATAGAGACTTTGATTGTTTGCAGGCCACCGTCCACTTCACGCGTTACCAAAGCATGGTCTCCTTGGATCTCAAGCTCGGACACGAAAGTAGCCTGTGACCACCCTGTCAGTGCCGCCAGCATTTGGCCTGTGGCGTTCATATCGTTGTCAATCGCCTGTTTTCCGGCCAACACAATGCCAGGCTGCTCTTCGTCAATCACAGCCTTGAGGATTTTTGCAACCGCCAGAGGCTCAATATCAGTGTGCACGTCTTCGGTGGCGACAACCAAGATTGCGCGATCCGCGCCCATGGCCAGCGCCGTGCGGAGGGTCTCTTGGTTTTGTTTGATACCAATAGATACCGCGACCACCTCATCGGCCTGGCCTGCCTCTTTTAGACGGATCGCTTGCTCGACAGCAATTTCGTCGAAAGGGTTCATCGACATTTTTACATTGGCCAAATCGACGCCGCTGCCGTCCGCTTTAACACGGACTTTCACGTTATAATCGATTACACGTTTGACCGGCACTAAGACCTTCATGGTGTATATCTCCGTACATGGGCGAGCCGTAGGCGACTCTCAGTTCACATTTGCTGAAGTGTTACCTGCGTTTTTCTTCGGGAAACAGGGGAAAATCGACATTTCGGCGCATTGCCGCGGCCAAATTGGGATTAGGTGCCGTCAAAGTGTTATATGCGATCACCTACTGGGCCTAACGATTGGCGCCGGGGACCCAAAGAATATCGGCGCGCCCATCGTCATTTGCGATACGCCCAGCGACGAAAAACCAATCAGAGAGGCGGTTGAGGTACTGCAAGGCGGCGGCATTGATCGCCTCTTGCCCGGCCAATTCCACGGTCATTCTTTCTGCGCGGCGTGAGACGGTTCGGCACAGGTGAAGCTGTGCTGCAAGCGCTGATCCGCCTGGCAGAATGAACGAGCGCAGCGGCTCTAAAGCGTCATTCATCGCGTCGATTTCTGCTTCTAGGCGGGCCACTTGCGCCACGGTCATGCGCAGCGGTTGGTATTCTGCGTCCGCGTCCTTTGCCATATCTGGCCGGCAAAGATCAGCGCCAAGATCGAAGAGGTCGTTTTGTATCGCGGCTAATTGCCCATCCATGTCACCAGTCGCATGCTGCCGTGCCAGGCCAACTGTGGCGTTGGTTTCGTCTACTGTGCCGTAGGCGTTTACACGCAAGGCATGTTTCTCAATTCGCGCGCCATTGCCAAGCGCGGTGGTGCCGGCGTCTCCGGTTTTTGTGTAAATTTTATTGAGCACAACCATGGTTAGCCCTTTCCAAAGAAGACAGCGAGGAGAATCAAAATAACGGCCACGAATTGGGCTGCAATTCGGTAGCGCATGAGGCGGTTGGAATGTTTGCGCGCAAATTCGCCGCCCTTCGCGAAACTTCCGATACCCAACGCTAAAATGGCTAGAACCACAACGCAGGCGAGCGTGGCTATGATAAAGAGTGGATCGTTGCCCATTGAGAACCTCCGAACTAATTAGGCTTCACTTAGGGGAATTTCAGACAAAGACCAATCCCATGCGACATTACATCCGCACCAAGAGCCAATCGAGTGCGCGGGTCGGTAAGATGCGGCGCAAGAATCCCATGACGTAGGTGGGTGTGGTGACGTAGTATCGCGGCTTTGGGTTGGCACTGTGCAAAGCCTTCATAACCTTTGCTGTGACAGCAGAGGCTGGCAGTTCAAAGGTATCAGGCCCGTTTGATGGGCTATAAAGCCGCTTAATCAACCCCCGCTCATACTGCGCTTTACGTGGAGAATTTTCCCAATCAATCCATTTCTCAAAATGCGGAATAGAGTTTTCACGAATCTTTGTACCAATGGGGCCAGGTTCAATCAAAATCACCTTGATCCCCGTGCCTCGCATCTCAATGCGCAGAGTGTCACTCAATCCTTCGAGGGCGAATTTGGTTGAGTTATATGCGCCGCGAAAACGTAGAGTAATAAAGCCCAGGATCGATGAGCAATTGAGAATGCGCCCATGGCCTTGCGCGCGCATAATCGGCAGGACCTGCCGAATGACCTCGTGATAGCCGAAAACATTGGTTTCATAGATGGACCGCAAGGCGTCGGTTGGTAAATCCTCTACGGCGCCGGGCACCGCAAACGCCCCATTGTTAAACACCGCATCAAGCGTGCCGCCGGTTGCCTTTGTCACTTGGTCGATCGTATCACGAATAGAGGCGGCATCCGCGTGATCTAGGCGAGGCGAGGTCAGACCCATGGCTTCAAGCCGGTCACAATCAGCTTGCTTGCGGCAACTGGCAAAGACTTTCCAGCCCATCGCATGCAGCGTTTCGGCGCAGTCTAAGCCGATGCCCGAGGAACACCCTGTGATCAGAATTGATTTTCGCATATTTGCCCCCGTGTGTTTCTACCCCACTTGCCGGGATTCCAATAGGCGCGTCAACGGTTGTTTTGGCCTGTGAGGAGCCGGGCGGGATGGTTTTGATCGAGCATAGAGATTTTCGCGTAGATCCCCGCGGAGTAGGGCTGGACCTGCAAGTTTTCGGCGGATACACCCAAGCCATGTCAGAACCGATAAACGATACCGCGCCAACTGCAATTGAAACCACAGAGCCGCTCCGCCGGGCCATTGGCGAGCGTTATCTCACCTATGCGCTTTCGACGATTATGCACCGTGCTTTGCCGGATGCGCGCGATGGGTTGAAACCGGTTCACCGCCGAATTCTCTACGCGATGCGCGAATTGAAGCTCAATGCCAGTGGAGGATTTCGGAAATCTGCCAAAATTTCTGGCGATGTTATGGGCAATTATCACCCGCATGGGGATGCGGCGATCTATGATGCCATGGCCCGCTTGGCACAGGATTTTAATGTGCGCTATCCGCTGGTGGATGGTCAGGGCAATTTTGGCAATATTGATGGTGATAACCCCGCCGCAAGCCGCTACACAGAGGCGCGAATGACCGTTGTGGCCGAGGCGCTTTTGGAGGGTCTTTCGGAAAATGCAGTGGATTTCCGGGAAAACTATGACGGTACGCTCACCGAGCCTGTGGTGCTGCCCGCAACTTTCCCCAATCTTTTGGCGAATGGCAGCAGCGGTATCGCCGTGGGCATGGCCACCAATATCCCGCCGCATAATATTTCGGAGCTGATCGATGCCTGTTTGCATTTGATCAAAAGCCCTGATGCCCGTGACGACACATTGTTGCAATATGTGCCCGGTCCCGATTTTCCGACCGGCGGTATCCTGGTCGAGCCGCCAGAAAATATCGCGCATGCCTATCGCACTGGACGCGGTTCTTTTCGCTTGCGGTGTAAATGGGAGGTTGAGGATCTGGGCCGCGGACTTTGGCAAATGGTGGTCACGGAAATTCCTTATCAGGTGCAAAAATCAAAGCTGATTGAGAAATTGGCAGAGGTCATCCAAACTAAAAAAGTACCAATCTTGGGCGATGTGCGCGATGAATCAGCGGAAGATTTGCGGATTGTGTTGGAGCCGCGCAGCAAGAACGTAGAACCGGAATTGCTGATGAATATGCTCTATCGTAACAGCGATCTTGAGCTGCGGTTCAGTTTGAATATGAACGTGCTTATTGATGGGCTCACCCCAAAGGTTTGTAGCATGAAAGAGGTGCTCCGCGCCTTTCTTGACCACAGGCAAGAGGTTCTGGTTCGGCGTTCTGAGCATCGTTTGGCGAAAATTGATCACCGTCTGGAGGTTCTGGAAGGCTTTATTTTGGCATTTCTTAATCTCGATCGGGTGATTGATATTATCCGCTATGATGAGGATCCAAAAACCGCATTGATGTTTGAAGATTGGAGCCGGGATCATCCGCGCGCCATGTCTGAAAGCGATTACATCGGCCCGTTGAGCTATCGCAAGGCGGTGGCGGGGCAAGAGGAGCTGTCAGAAGTTCAGGCTGAGGCTATCTTGAATATGCGCCTGCGCAGTTTGCGGCGTTTGGAAGAGATGGAGTTGCGCCGTGAGCGCGATGCTTTGCAACAAGAACGGGCCACTCTGGATGATTTGATTGCCGATGAAGGTCTGCAATGGGCGAAAATCAGTGAGCAATTGCGCGCCACGCGTAAAACCTTCGGAAAAGACTATGCTGGTGGCGCGCGCCGCACCGCTTTTGCCATTGCGGGTGAGGTGGAAGAGGTGCCGCTTGAGGCAATGATTGAGCGTGAACCAGTGACTATTGTTTGCTCGAAAATGGGATGGATTAGGGCCATGTCTGGTCATGTGGCCTTAGACAAGCCTCTGAAATACAAAGATGGCGACGAAGGCCGTTTTGTATTCCATGCGCAAACGACAGATAAATTGATCGTATTTGGCAGCAACGGTCGGTTCTACACGCTGTTGGTGGACAATCTGCCGGGCGGACGCGGTATGGGTGAGCCACTGCGGTTGATGGTGGATTTGCCAAATGATGTCGAAATTGTGGATTTCTTCATCCATGATCCGTCGGTGAAGCGCCTGGTGGCCTCAACGGCCGGCGATGGGTTTGTGGTGCCTGAAACCGAGATTGTCGCACAAACGCGCAGCGGCCGGCAGGTGTTGAACGTCAAGGGTGATGTGAAGGCGCTTTTGTCTTGCCCTGTGTTGGGAGATCATGTGGCTTGCGTCGGTGAAAATCGGAAGGTTTTGGTCTTTGCGATTGATGAGCTGCCAGAAATGGGCCGAGGCAAAGGCGTGCGCTTGCAAAAATATAAAGACGGTGGCCTATCTGATGCCACGACATTCTACCACGAAGCGGGGCTGTCGTGGAAAGATCCGGCCGGGCGCAATCGTGTGGTTGAGGCTGCGGAACTGGTCGAATGGATGGGCAAACGCGCCAGTGCTGGCCGCATGGCACCGCGCGGATTTCCCCGTGATAATTGCTTCACCAAGTGATTAAGCTGTAGTATACTAATACGTAATTGCAGGGTTAAACTCATGACCGATACTCTAGCTTCGCAGGGGGAGGGCGCAGCTTTGGCGCCGGTGCCTCTTGATGGCGCTTTTTTGACTGAAAAGTCCAAACTTTTTTGGCTTGCCTTTTGGACAGGGCTTTTGACAGTCCTGACTTTGGGGATCTACCGATTTTGGGCCCGAACGCGCCTACGCCGATATATCTGGTCGGCGATTGATGCAGGGGGAGATTCCTTTGAATATACGGGCATGGGGCTGGAAAAATTCCTAGGCTTTCTGATCGCCTTGGTCGTTCTCGCGGTTTATTTGGGCCTGTTGCAAGTCGGGTTAAGTTTCATCGGATTTAATCTTTGGGGCGCGGTGACCTTGGAGCCGAGCGGCCCGAGGGATGTGCTGATACAGGTGGGCGCAACCTATGTCACCGGCTTGGCTGTGCTGCCCTTAATTTTTTACGCGCAATACCGTTCGCGGCGCTATATGCTATCGCGCACCCGGTGGCGTGGTCTGCGATTTGGTCTGGATGCCGCGGCTTGGGGGTATGTTTGGCGAGCGCTGCTTTATTTTGCGTTGTCGCTTGTGACCCTCGGGCTGCTCATACCCCTGTCGACATTCCGTCTGGAAAAATACATGACTGATCGCATGTGGTATGGCGATGCGGTCTTTGAGCAGCAGGGGCAGTGGTGGGGGTTGTACCCGGCAATGAAGCATCTGCTTATTGCCTTAGGTGTACTGGTGCTGGGCGGCGCAGTCGGTTATTTTGGCTTGGCCAGGGGTTTGGGCGCTGTTATACTCATTGCTGGCTCTATTTGGTTCCTCTGTGGGCTTGTCTACTACCAAGTGGAAAGTTTCAAATACCTAAGCGCACATAAAGTCCTCGACGGCACGGTGCGCTTCACCTCCAATGCCTCCAGCCACCGGGTGATCGGCATATTTGTATTGGGGATCATTCTCATTGCGATTTTGACCTTTGTTTTGAGTGTTGTTTTGGGGGTGTTGATTGGCATTGTTTTTGCGTCCGGCGGATCTGTCATGAACGGCGACGGCGCTGGGATCGGCCTCTTCGCAGGTGCCGGCGTGGCTGTCGCTCTGGCTGCGGTCTTAGGCTATATAGCCTTCCTCGTGCTCATCGGCGCGCTTGTGACCGTGTTTATTTCCGCACCCATTCTTGGCCATTACATTGACACGCTACGGGTTGAGAATGCGCAGCCGCTGGAGCAAATAAACCAGCGCGCTGGGGATCGTATGGCTGATGCGGATGGTTTCGCCGATGCGCTGGATATCGGAGGAGCATTCTAAAGTGGGTTTCACTTGGGTGGATGCGCGATATTTTGATGGGCTCTCAGCACAGCGTCGGCAGGTTTTTGTCTCGCTTGATGTTGAGAGCCAGCGTTTGACCATCCATGACCACTTGGGCGCAGATCTGGATATTTGGCCTTTGGAGACGCTGCGACAGTTGCGCGATGATGCAGGGGCCGGGATGGTTCTGTGCTCAGGCGCGGTGGATCCGGGTGAGGCGCGTGTTATTTTGGCCAATGCGCGTGCCATTGCGGCGATCAAAGCTGCTTGCCCGAACCTCACCAAAGCGACAGTCACACCTCGAACCTGGGGAAAAATTATGGCTTGGGTCGGGGCCAGCACAGCCGCTGTTGCGCTCATGGTTTTTGTAATTGTACCGGCCTTGGCTGGACAATTGGCCGTTTTTATCCCACCGGAGCGGGAAGCCAGAGTTGGCAGTGCCGTCTTGCGACAAATCGAGCGCCTTTTGTCAGACAAAGACGCTGGCGATTGGCGCTGCACCAACCCCAAGGGGCAAATGGCTTTGGAGCAGATGGCGCAGGCATTGCAGCAAGGGCAAGAATTTCCCTATGCCATTCAAGTGGGCGTGGTGGATCATAAGATGATCAATGCCTTTGCCCTCCCCGGTGGACATATCATCGTGATGCGCGGTTTGATCGAAATGGCCGAGACACCCGAACAATTGGCTGCGGTTATGGCCCATGAGCTGGGCCATGTGGCGCAAAAGGATCCAATTGAGCAAGCATTACGGGCGGCGGGGACGGCGGGCTTGCTGTCTTTGGTCCTTGGCGATGCCACAGGCGGGACCGTGCTGGCCCTTGTTGGGGAGCGCTTGATAACGGCTAAAAATTCACGCGATGTTGAGGCTCGGGCGGATGACTTTGCCCTGGCGCAATTGGCCAAGGCGGGCGTATCCCCCGAAGCATTGGCGGAATTTTTCGAACTGTTGCTTCAGGAAATGGGGGATCCTGCCTTTGACATGGGGTGGATCAGCTCGCATCCACCCAGTGTGGCAAGAGCGGTCCATGCCCGAGCCGCCGTTCAGACGGCGCAGAATTATAATAAAAGTGTGTCATCTGAAGAGTGGCAAGCCATTCAACAGATTTGTGCCAAATAGGGTGGGCTGCCGTCTTTGTGTTGTCATGCGGGGGCAGGTTTGGTAGCAGATCCGGCGATATAAGGAGCTGATATGTTGATGCGTTTTGTTTCAGTTGTTGTGTTGCTCTTGTCTGCGGCCTGTGCGGCGCCGACGCGGGATTTGACCGAAGAAATTGTGCCCATTGGAAATTTTAGGCTGGGGCAGTTGGTGCCGCGTGCTGAGGTGCAATTGGCCAAAGGCCCGCTTTCACGCAGTGCCAGCCGTGAGGAATGGATGCAGGCCATAGATGAGGCCTTCACAGAGCGTTTCTCCAGATTTGAAGGCGGATCTTACTACCACTTGGGTATCACGGTGGGCGGATATGTCCTGGCTAAGCCGGGCATCCCATTTTTTGCGGCACCAAAGTCTATCCTGATTTTCACGGTTATCGTGGTCGAGGATCATACGGGCAAAGTCCTGACAGAAAAGCCCCATCAAATCACTGTGATTGAACGACTCACTGGTGGATCTATTTTGGGTTCGGGCTTAACCCGCAGCCGCGCGCAGCAAATGCGAGATCTCTCCGAACAAGCGGCAAGAAAAACCGAAGATTGGCTGTGCAAACAACCTTGGTTTGACGGTCCCGATACCATTGTTATTTTGCCCGATGATGCGGATGCAAATTCTGGCCGCGCGGGGTCACAGTGAACGCGGGCTTGACGGCTTTTCAACAAGGGTCTTGATTTTCGCCGCACTCTCCAATATTTGCCCGGCCATATCACAATCGCGGGCCGCGTGCCCCCTTTAACATATAAGGCTGCCCACCCATGGCTAAGGAAAAGTTTGAACGTTCGAAACCCCACGTTAACATCGGCACGATTGGTCACGTTGACCATGGCAAGACAACCTTGACAGCTGCGATCACCAAGCAATTTGGTGACTTTAAAGCCTATGACGAGATTGACGGTGCGCCGGAAGAAAAAGCCCGTGGTATCACGATTTCAACAGCGCATGTTGAGTATGAAACAGAGACACGCCACTACGCGCATGTTGATTGCCCCGGCCACGCTGACTATGTGAAGAACATGATCACCGGTGCGGCGCAGATGGATGGCGCGATTTTGGTTGTGAACGCGGCCGATGGCCCGATGCCACAGACCCGTGAGCACATCTTGCTCGGCCGTCAGGTTGGCATTCCTTACATGGTTGTTTACATGAACAAAGTAGACCAAGTTGACGACGAAGAGTTGCTCGAATTGGTTGAAATGGAAATCCGTGAGCTGCTGTCCAGCTACGAATATCCTGGCGATGATATCCCTGTGATTGCCGGCTCTGCTTTGGCCGCTTTGGAAGATCGCGACGCGGCGATTG
>Ga0209632_10000813_pt1 | contig 32163 bp, 31 predicted proteins | sample COG_10_FD_184754 | JGI IMG/M metagenome (GOLD analysis project Ga0209632, IMG submission 184754) | Pelagic Microbial community sample from North Sea - COGITO 998_met_10 (SPAdes) (version 2) | ecosystem: Environmental > Aquatic > Marine > Neritic zone/Coastal water | place: Helgoland, sampling... | reverse complement strand
CGCCCCCTCCAGAAGTATACCCCGCACATGTAGCATTTGCGGCACACTTGCTCTCACAATCGGTTGTGTTGTCGCACGGTGTACTTCCATATTTCTTGGTATTGTCACTAGTAAAGGTGGTTTTGACATGGTATCCATCGTTGCATTTTTCCGTATCGTCACAGCTTCCTACGGTAGTATCTCCTACATCGTTGTACGCTCCCGGTGGACAAGAAACGCACTGGTGTTGGTTGTTTACGTATTCGTTCTGTGCACATGGTATATCCAAGGTACAGTACGAGTTTCCGTTGTTGGTATCGTCACCGGCCGGGTTGGTCGTATTGGCGGGACACGACAGGCACATACCCCCCGAAACATGTTGATTTTCCGTGCATACGGCTTGGTCATTGCATATACCGGGTGAATTATCACCGGGGTTGTTGAATACGCCTTCCGCACATGCTTGGCATTCGTAATTGGTGTTCATAAACTCATCTTTTCCACATGTGGTTTCACTGATGCACCATGTGGCACCAGACAGTGAATCTCCTGCTGGTCTGGTCGTATTTACCGGACATGCGCCACATTGGGAACGTTTGGCATACCCTTTTCCGCTTGAAGTCATGGCACCGTATGAATCGTCGTATACACTGGAATAGAGATCCGTGGCTTCTGTTACGTCCCTGTCCGCTGTGTCACTATCGCCACGTTCGCCATTCTTATTGTCTCCAAAACACTTGGCGTTTCCTGTGTCCAAAATTGCACAAGACCAATAATGACCGGTCTCAACATCAACTACAGTTCCTAATTCTGGACTGAGATCGACAGATGGTAGAAATGTAGTATATGCGGTTGGTGGTTGGCCGGCAACAACGGTTTTGTAACCGGTTGCACCGTTTGCTGCATTTCTCCCCCAACATATCAAGCCACCTCCGGTAACAACAGCACAGAAATGATTATAACCACCCTCTATCTTTATAACACCGGTAATATCTGCTTCTGGTGCGGCTTCCATCTCTCCCGCGGCGTCTCCAATAGTAGCAGTGGGAGCGCCTCCAGATACCCCATATGTGTTGGTACCGCCTTGTCCGTCATCATTCAACCCCCAGCACTTTACAGTACCGTCGTTGTACAGTGCGCATGTGCTTCGATAGGTAGATGCAATATCTACTACTGGTTTTGTAAGACCAAGTACGTATGGAAGCGATGGCGTTACCGTCTGGTATGTTGTAAGTGAGTTCCCTCCTATTAACCCTAAAGCTTGGCGATTTGTCCAACATTTAACTTTTTCATCTATAACAACACAAGCATGTTGCTCTGAGCATGTAATTGCACTTGCTGTACCACCGAAATCCAATGCGGGCAAAGAGGCGGTGTTTTTAACTGTAGATGGTGTCTCCCAACCTGATGGGTAGCTGTAGCTGTACCCCCCCCAACAAAACACTCTACCGTCTTTTAAAAGCATACAGGAATATCCATAGCCTCCACACATATCCTTTACTTCACCACCATGAGTCTCAATGGGCGGTCCGGGTTCGTTCCGATTTCCGGAGGCCTCGTATCCAAGTCTATATTTAAAATCGTTGCCCCACGATCGCACCGACCCATCTTCAAAGATAGCCCAAACCGCATGAATGTTAGAAGAGTAAAAACGTGGGGATCGTATCTTTACAACTCCCTGTAGGGGTATATTGATCGCTTCGTCGGTTGTGACTTGCAAGGTAGCATCGGAACTACCAATTCCAAGTACGCCGTTGGTATTTTTCCCCCAACATTTCACCCCTTGACTGGAAGCCGAACAACCGAATTGATAATACCCGGTAATGGATACGATTTTATTGCCCGGTGTATAACCCAAACAAGTTGCATCATTGGTACAATCCGTTTCGCAATTGGTACAGGTATTTCCAAAGTAACGAGTGTCAGCGTCTAAATATTGAATACTAGAGTGTTCATTTTCGCCACATGTGGCCGCTGGCTTTAGGCATGAAGTAGCGGTATATTCGGTAGCCACAGCATCGCTAAACTGTCCAAACGGACATATGGCACATACAGAATCCTCGTTCACGTATTCGTTCACTCCACATGGGGCGTTTCGTTTACAATATGAATTTCCATCGATAACGGCAGCACCTACGCTGGTCGAACCAGAGGGGCAGGCTACGCATTGTGTTCCATCCGAATAAAAGTTCGGATTGCACGTCTCGTCGTCGTCGCATGTGCCAGCCGCGGTATCACCCGGTCGGTTGTATGTACCTCCCGCGCATGTAATACACGTCAACCCCATGTTTTTCATGTTTAATGTCGCGTACGCTGGATTTTCACTTGATAGATATGCACCAAATACATTATCGTTCTTCACGTATAAGTAAGTCGCGCCATTGTTAGTTTGAAACATCCCAACAAAGTTTACATTCGTCGTTCTCTGGCCCCAGCTCGGGGTCTGTGCTACATTGGTTGTGGTATACATAATATCATCGTTTGTCACAAGAGCGTTGTTGCCTCTTCTCCCTCCCATTTCCCTTACGTTTGTCATGGTGACGATTAAATTTGCTCCCATTTCGCCTGCCGCGTCTCCTTGGTTAGTTCCAAACGCATAGTCGGCATCGTTGTAACCCAATTCATGCCAAGCGTTGCTACCCCAACCAATTAGGTCTCCAGTTGTTGTAATAACGAACGTGTTGTCACGTCCACAGTATATTTTGGCGGGTACGTGTGTTCCGATGTCCACAGACTCAACCATGTCGGGAAATTGAACAACTGTCGTACTCCCAATACCGAGCTGACCATTTAAGTTTTTCCCAAAACATTTTATACTATTGTCGTCCAATAAAAAACAACAATGGTCGTCGCCACATGAAAGATCTTTTGCCGGTGAACCAAAGTCCATGATTGGCAACGGTTTAACTGAGTGGGTTGGGGAAGAATAACCGGCGCCGGGTCCCCCGGTATAGCCAAAATATCCAAAACAAGCAACCTTGCCTTCGTCTGCCCCTTTTAATATTCCACAAATGCCACTGTCGCTACTGGAGATGTTTTTGAACCGATAAGAACCCGTGTCAAGTGCCCTATGGGTTTCCATTGGGTTGGTTGCATCGTTTCCTACTTTACCGCTTGTTCCCGGATTTACAAATACAAACCAATTCATTGCATAATCCATCCAGCATTCCAGACTGCCATCTTGCATAAGCGCACATCCTCCGTACTCTACGTCCGCTACAGCAATTGCGGGCCCACTCAGTTTCGTAAGTCCCCATGTGGATGGATCGTTAATATTGTAGAAGGCGGAGTCATCGTCTGTACCACATCTGTCTCCATAACCGTCAAGTGCCATACATCGTACGGATCCATCGCTAAATAATATCGATTGGTGCACAAATGATCCACGGCCGAAGGCTACCGCTTTTAACCCTTTGTCTTCGGTGTAACCAACACAATTCGCGTCTCCTGAACACTGTGGTTCACATTCTGCCAAGGTATTACAAGTGTAACTGGTTTGACCAGCTTCTACCGTGTACGATCCCGATTCATATCTCTGTTGAACGTATTCGTTCGCTACGCATGGTGCACAAATGTCTGTCAACTCTTTGGACAACCCCAAGGCACTTTGTTTGCTACCATAGGCATACGTGTACGTTACTGCTCCGTAACCGTAGTCAATATTACCCTCTGGTTCATAACATTCCCAATTACATGTAGACCCACCCGCTTGACCGGTATTGCTTAACCCCCAACAGGCAACTTTTCCGTCGATAACCGCGCAGGTCGTTGAACTACCCGCACAGATCGACCATGCTTCGTTACCCGTTCCAGAAAGGTTGATAAATGATAAAGCAGCCATTTCACCCGCCCCGTCTCCTTGATGGCTATTGGAAACACCTTGACCTATCATTCCATGGTTGTTGTAACCCCAACATTTTGCGCTACCATCCTCGAACAGTGCACAAGCGGTACGGTAATATCCAAGCGTGATGTCCACGGGGGGTTTCCCTAATAATACCGGGGGACCCGGTGTCTTTCGTGTACTTGTGTCATCGTATCCCAAGTATCCCCCTCTGCCCCAGCAGTGTAGGGTAAATCCTGTTGTAATCGCACATACTGTGGATTCGCCAACCGAGACTTTTAGTACATTGCTCATCGTTACTTGTAAATTGCTCCCCATTGTGTTAGCTACGTTTCCTGCCGCGGTCGTAGATCCAATGCCCAATTGACCCACATTGTTCCAGCCCCAACATTTTAAATCGTTGTTTATCATTATCGCACAGCACATCTGCCCACCACATTCAACACGTCGCGCCGATCCATCGAGATCCGTGAATTGCAAGCCTGCCATACTGTTTCCTGCCAAATTGTACCCTTGACTAGAGGTAGATCCGATTCCTAATTGTCCGTAATAGTTGTCACCCCAACATTTGACTTGCCCGGTTGCAAACAATACACAGTTATGGACTATCCCAACGGATAGTTGTGTCACCCCTTCAATATTCAAAACCGTTTGTGGCGTACTTTTTGTGGTAGTGGAACCAATACCCAACTGACCCGCATGATTTCTGCCCCAACATTGGACTTTACCGGTGTCCAGAAGCGCACACGCGTGAAAATTCCCGCATTCTACGGCAACTGCTGCCGATTCGAGCGTGGGTGTAACTGGTGTAGCGCGCGTAGTAGTTGTACCGTCTCCCAATTGATTGTAATTATTTTTTCCCCAACAGTGGACCACACCATCGGAGCTTAAACTACATCCAAACCCACTACCTCTTGAAACTTGCAACACCACGGTTCCGGATGGTATTTGGCTGTATCCATCGCAACCCGTGGTGCACTTGGTCTCACAGTCGGTTGGACTTGTACATGTATCGCCTCCATACTTGGCAGACATCGTACGAACAAATGTATCCTGAGTACGTTGGGTACCAAGACATACTTCAGCGTAAACTGTATATAAATTTAGTAAGAGAATAAGTAATCTCATTTTATATGTATTAGGTAAACAATATATACCATCTTTTTTCTTAATCTTTTGTTAGATCTATTTCACGTGCTCTCTTTTTGCTGGGGTTTAGATGGTTGCGTAACTCTTTTAATTCACGTGTCCACATGTCTTCTTCGGTTGTATTTGATAGTATAGAATGCTCTCCTTTTAATTCTGATATCTCACTCTGTAGTTTCTTCACCGCATCTGGTGAAATGTCGCGAAGACGAATGTCCAAATATTTCGGATCGATACCGAGTTGTTCGCAAACTTCCACGCATTTATCATACGGTTCGCTGGTAATCGGTACATTACCCAATAGACACTGTTGAATAAATTTCATGCGGTTGGACTTTTTTGTTTCTTCGTCCTTCATTTGCTTTAGTTGGTGGTTTTTACGTTTGGTATAGAGTGCGAGGCGTGCTTCCCTGTGCTGTTGTAAAATCCCAATCAGGTCCGTTTTTTTGATGCGATCATTTTCAAAAACAACCCAATTTTCTTTGATGGTTTGTTCCAGTGGCAATTTATCACAAAGTTTGTCGTCCATGCCATCAATCGTGAACCGAACGGTAGTGTCGGTATGCTCCTCTGTGAATTTAGAATAATGCTTGTCCAATTTCTTCAGTTTGTCTTTGAAATTGGCGGTCCATACTCCAATAGGCAATTCCCCAATGGTTAATCGATTTCCTTGTACCGTCCAACGTCCGCGCGTTTTCAAACGTCCGTCTACTTTTATTATCTCACCCGTGAATTTATTGTAATGAGGTGTGGGTAGTTCTGAATTCCCCACGTAGTAGTCAATGACATGGAGAGGATCGTACATGGGGATGTCCGTTGCCCAACCGCATCCAATACCGGATACTCCATTGATAAGTATCGTGGGAATAATCGGAACGAAATGGTGTGGTTCCACAATGTGGCCATCACTATTGTTGTATGTCAACACCGGTAGATCGGCTTCGGGAAAGGCATACTTCACCCACGATTGCATTTTCGTAAAAATATAACGATGCGATGCATGGTCTGCCCCTCCTTTGTGACGTGTACCGAATTGACCAATCGGTTCCAAATATGGTAGGTTGTTCGAACCAACAAAGTCTTGCGCCATGTTAACGATTGCATTTCCGATATTCATCTCGCCGTGGTGATAATGAGTGTCCAAGGCAACTTTACCGTTCAATTGCGCCACTTTTATTTCTTTGTTCGCCCCTTTCATCAGTGTATATAGAATCTTACGCTGTACTGGTTTCAGACCATCGTGTAGGTCCGCTATACTACGTTCATTGGAGGCTCTGGCGTGTTCTACCCAAGGCCCCGACACAAATGTATCGTACGTACGGCCGTCGCGATCATCACCGTATGTAGGTGGTCTCCTTACTACATCTTTGCGCCATTTTTTTGCCCATTCGTCGTCTTTAAATGCTTTCTGTAAACAATCTGGTGCACCCGACATCGGAAATGTGTATTTCTTCAAGTTTCTAAACATTTCCTTTGCTTCTTTGCTGGTAGAAGTGCCCAACCCTTTGTAGAATTTGTATCGTAGTTTTGGATATTGATCGATATATTTGCGCGCGTTCTCTTCGTTGAAGAATTCGTGTAACAGTTTTTTCCCATTGAATGCTTTTACCAAAGGCGTTCGCATCACCTTTATAAACCCGGGAATGCACAACAACCCCGGCCAGTGTGAACCAAACAAGGAAAATACCAATCCTCTAATGTGGAACCCATCGGTATCTTGGTCGGCCATGACCAGAACAGAACCGTAACGTAGGGATTTGACATCGGTATACTTTACGCCGTGTTTCAATCCCAATGATTTAATCACATCGGTAATGACCGCATTCTTGGACCATTTGTCCGTACCGGCAGTGTAACCATTGAGGATCTTTCCCTTGAGTGGATATGAACCATAATGTTTGCTTCCAACAACGGACATGCCGGCGAGTGCCAGTGCATTGGCGGAGTCTCCCTCTGTCAGAATTAGTGTACAACGGTGAGATTCTATTCCGCCTGCTTTGGAGGCGTCGGTCAGTTTCTGGACATCGACAGACCGTTGCTTTCTACCGTCGTTTCTGCTCAGTTTTTTATCATCTTTCTTACTCGCCATGTTCTCAAGAATTCTCATAAGGGTCGATGATTTCACGGCAGTTAGAAATGATTTTTGTAACTTGAATTCCGAACCGAATTTTTGAACCGGTAGGGTACAGGTCTCTTTAATCTGAGAGTCAAAGGTGGGGTTGACCAATTTGCAAGACAGAAACATGCTGAGTTTCCGCTTTACCTCGTAGGCTTTGAGTTTCAATCTCTTCAGAATAGGTTCCAGTTGCTTGTATATCTGTTTCCAAATATAATCAACGTGCGTGCCGCCGTTACGTGTCCATATTCCATTGACAAAGGACTGTTGTTTAAAATCACCGGTTTGATAGTTTGTACCGATGATTAACTGCCAACGTTTGTTGTCTTGACGAAATACGATATCTGACATGTAGGTCAATACGTACTCGTCCGGCTTCATAACAACTTCGTCACCGTTCAGGTAAACGGTCGTCGATGGGTTGCACATTTTCAGGTCATAAACACGTCGTTTCATCATGGCTATGGTCGCCTCCGGTATGTTTTGAATGCCAAACTTCGCCAAGTCTACCGCACAAACAACCACGGTCCTTGATTTGGTGTCTTCGTAATCCGTAATACATGGTATGTCAACTTTGCTCATGTTGTCCTCCCATGTCTGAACGAAATATTTCTTTTTACGGTGATCCCATATGGATACTTTGAAATTGGTTGCAAATATATTGGCCAGTTTGGCACCATAACCATTGCGACCCCCTGTGAGACGTTCTTCCTTGTCATTGTAATTGTTGGAAGTGCGCAAGTGACCAAAGACGAGGGTTGGGGTCCACATCTTTTCTTTTTTGTGCTTGACCACAGGCACGCATTTTCCATCGTTGTCCACAATGAATCCCTTTTCATTGATGTTGACAGTGATATTGGCTGTTTTTCCTCTGCTGATGTTGTCAGAGGCATTGACAAGAACTTCGTCGAATATCTTGTACAAGGCGGGTATGACCTCCTGTTCCCCGTTGTCAATATTGGTATTGGTCCATACTACAGGATCGATAGACCCAACATAAGTGTCGGGTCGTTGGAGTACGTGATCTACGTCGGTTAATCGTTGGTATGGCATTTTGATTCAGTTTAAGTTTAAGTTTATACCTTTGTTTTTAGAAAAAAATATAACATAAATGTACTTTTTCGAACATAAATGTGCGTTTTAGAAGTTCGAGTCTCGTGCACTCGTCGCCCGCACCCTTCCAATGGTAAGCTTATGTTAACAGTCGGGTCACTTATGTCGGGCCACTTCGGACCATGTTAGTAGCTACTGTGTCCATACTACCCACTATCTTCAGCCTAAAATAAATGGGCCTATGTCCCTGTTGACCCATTTGGAGAGAGACCCTCTATCTGAAAATTTTTTTTTTTTTTTATTTTTTTATATATTACGTAGTTGGTGCTATTGCATGTATAGTATAACAGGTAATAGTATGTATGTTATTCGATGTTTATCAGATTTAGCCAAAAAAAAGTTTTTCTCTGAGTAGGGTGCCCTCTCAAAATCGTCATACAGGCACACAGGCCTATTTATTTTAGGCTGAAGATAGTGAGCAACAGGTAATTAGTGGGGCGTACATGGGAATAGCATTAGAATTTCAATCCCTTGCTGAACTCTGTAGCGATTCCCTGTAATGACCATCCAGTTGAAGGATTACTTAGGATGCCACCCGGCGGTAAATTATCAATATCGTATTGATGTTCTCCGGGTACCTTTGTTACTTCTATTAAATCTGCCCTTGTAGAATATTGTGAGGTGTACAGATCTATTATCTCCTGTATTTCCTCTTTGTTCAAATATTGCTGTTTGTTGTTTCTACGACATGCTATAGGTTGGCTCGTGAAATATCTTGCACAAGTGAGCCGTTCCTGAAAAATCCACTGCAACATGTAAGCACAATTGTAACCGTTTAATGCTAGAAGATTGTATTTTGCTTTGCTTTCATCCAATACAGAACTAACAGAGAACAACTTCTTTGTTACTTTGTCGTTTTGTATTTTTGTGTCTTCCGTGGTAACTATCAACCCTTTCGCTACTTCTATGGCCATGTACAATATCCTCTTAATATGGCCATTTCTCAATTGTCCGATGTCCGCAATTTGAAAATTAACGCTATCTCTATTGGTACCCATAATTTTTTTATATGTTTCTCCCAATGTCCCCTGAATGTATGCCAATCCCTTTCCGTATCGATTGTAAACTCCGTCCGGAGACGATAGAAATATTGTACCGGTACTGGTCGCTTGAGATAATATACCCGAACTATTTCCTAGTGAAGAATCGGCATTCATTTGCGCTGTTAAACCAAACGAAAAGAGTTCGCCGTTTTCCAATAAAATAAATAATGTGCTGTGGTTATTGCCATTGGCAGCCACAAAATACAATATTTTTTCCTTATTCTGTAGAGCCATGGAGAGGGATGGATGGATACCCAACGTCATTTTTGTCTTATCGATGTAAAATTCATCGCTGTTTTCTACGGTACTGTCGTTCATACGGGAGACGTTGGGCGTTTTGTTCGGTGTAATTTCAACAACGTTTCCGACTGTTCGTAGCATCGAATACTTGTCCCCCACGGTAAATAAATTCTGTAATAGTCCAAGGTCTTGAAGATCTTTCACACTTCTACATGGATTATTTCTATATTTGTTGGTCGGTCGGATAGCGCGTACTTTGCCTTTTAGTTGTTTATTCGATTCTTCGTTACGAATTCCCAACGCAATTGCCGAGTTACATGCCAAGTATGCAATCGTATCGTTTAGATAAAACCCTTTCTCGGAATAGTCCAATATGGTCGGTTTGTCTATACCCAACGTCTTTAATTCGTCTTCAATATCTGAAATCAGATTCGCTTGCAAAAAATATTTTTCTAAGTCAATAACAAATTGTTTTCCGTATTTATTGGTTAAGTTTCCTCTTTCCCTCGGTGTTATAAACTCTGCTCTCTTTCTCCCTCTTAACCAACGTTTTTCCAATTCCCTCAATAGTCCCCTCAAATACATTTCGCGTGTTAATTTGTATTTTTTAAATTTTGAATCCTTTTTCAGTTTGGTTAATTCACGTTGTGTAATATCTGTTGATCGATACTTATCTATTTTAACCTTCGGCATTTTACCACATGTGTAATTTATATATAGTAGAAATAAATACATCTATGTACCATAAAAGGAAGTATGGATCGGTAGAATGCTGCTATAAATACTATGCTTAATACTAAGAAATGAGACTTATTGTTTTGCTACTGACCGCAAGCTATGCTTATGCCCTTACCTGTACGGATATTCGAGCCACCTACAACGACAAAGAGTGTTGTTCCGATAGCAATTCGGACACGTGTTTACGAGCCCTCCCACTATGCACAGACGGTAGTGTGGTGGCCGGACAAGTGTGCACGGATGCGACTGGAAAGGCATTTGTGAAGGGTTTGAACGAAGCGCTTGATCTTAGCGATGCGACAAATTTGTTGCTTAAAAAGCATCTAATTCCCGATGGAAACGCTTTGTTGGATATTGGAAGCGCGGAGAATAAAATTCGTGATATATACGAAGACGTTAATTAAATTATAATATAACGTACTCTTGCTTCTTCTACAAATGCTTGCATGGAATCAAACCGTGCTTTACCGTTTAAATGATTTCTACACATTTCCGGCAAATGGTTTGTGTAATACTCTCTGAACCGCTGCGGTTCAACTCTTGACTCATTTACCAGTTTGTTTGCGTACTTTGGTGTTAGGTACAGACCAAACAATAGTGCCCCGTGTTTTGCGACTCTTGATTTCCCTTCGATTGCGCGATTTAACATGGTGCGAAGTCTATCGCTGGCCCCAGTAAACTCTGCGATGGTCAGATCTCGTATTTCTCGAATTGCGGTATCCACGGTAGAAGTGTCCGAATCCATGAAACATCTGTAAATCATGTCGGCTCCCTGACGCTGTTTGTCCAGTGATTGTTTCTCGTCGTAAAAAGATTGTTGCATGTTTGTACAAATATTATCTATATAATTTTTATATATAAACCCCTTTTTCTCGTTTTATATGATTCGTAGAAACGATATGTCAGTAAGTGGCCCGACAATGTTGGCCATGAGCGCGGGTGGGGACCGTGGGGCCGTTTTAGTCGGCATGCTACATGGGCTATATCTGAGCAAAGGCAAAGAACGAGTAGACTGGCATTTGATAGCAGGAATTAGTGCTGGTGCTATAGTAGGTGGTCTGGTTTCGCAAACCCTACCCGAAACCTTTGATCAATGCATGGAACATGCCAAGGACTTGTTCGAATTGGGTGGATTTCATGTCGTGGAGCCACATACCAGCCTTGGATTCTATGTAAATGCTCTTGACGCGCTATGGTACCATAAATCAATGTATAATAATACACCTATGGTAAAACTAGTCGAAGAAAATTTCAACGAGTCGTTATGCTTTACCCCGCTAAAAGTGGGTGCATACAACAAGGATTTGTGCGAATACGAAACCTTTTCTGACAATTTACAAGAAGCTATCGTAGCTAGCGCAACGGTGCCTATTGTATTTCCAGCGGCAAAGATAGGGAACCATCATTATTTCGATGGTGGGATGCGACATATTATACCGGTGAAAGAAATATTCGAGTTTATTAAAGAGAACGAACGTTGTACCGTCGATGTTATGATATGTTACCCGATAAACTGCTACGAGTTGTTTTTCAAGGCCACTACACCAGAAGGCTTTCTTCCCTTAATTGAAGAGTCCATTCGGGTGATGACCGACCAAATGTTGAGTACCCTAAGCAATGATTTGAGACGGATCGCTGATTTTCTAGAGATAGAATACGAGGAGTTGAGACAAAAACCATGCAATACATTTCACAAGGGGACTGTAACCATCAATATATTCTCTCCGGACGATGCCACATACACAAACTTTACAAATATCAAACCGGAAGAGATGCGGAACATGTACAATGGCGGCAAACGCATAGTAATGGAGTTTTTACAAAAATAGTATACGTTCCAATTTAGATATTAAATTATAGTTTTATTTGTAAATAAAAACTATATAAAATACCATGGATGTATGTAGATGTCTGAACGGGAAATCTTAGAATTGCAGAAGAAAATTGAGGCGTTGAAAAAGGAGAAAGCAGAAAAGTGGGAACTTTTAACAAAAAAGTATCATACATGGGAGTTTTATACAGACGGATCTAAAAACCCTCGTAGAACTAAGAATGTTGCTGGTAGAGTATTATACGAATGCCTTGTTAACGAAAAGGAGGAAGGCAAAGACCAAGATCAATGGATAAAAAATATTGAACTTTGCTTCGATAAAATGTATATTGAAAATGAGGAATTAGAACCACAGTATCGAATGGACTCTCCCAGTTTCAAAACAACAATACTAGGAATAATGATAACATGGCAACAAGACCACGCTACAGTAGAAAAATTTCTTAGAGGTAAGCTTGACTTTCATAAAGTAATAGATGGCGAAATGTACATGAACAAATGGGCATGGGGCCAAATAGATGGAAACAGCAGTCGCAACTACAATCAAGAAGCAAAACCGGTATTTTTGGCGGTACTGTTTGGAAAAACAAAATGGCTCAGGGAGCTTTTGCGGCTCGGTGCTAAAACTGACTATGGCATGTGGTGGAACATGCAAAATTCAGGTTGTACACGTATGTCACCCCAAGAGTTGAACAACGAGTTGATGATACACTATGATAAACACTTGGACGATCGGTTAAAAACAAATACGGCTTTTGAAGACTATGAAGTTCGTAAGATAGAAAGAAAACGAATACGAGAAGAAATTAAAAAACTATTACTTGTCGGTAGTGCAACCAAAACAACGATAAACGATTCGAGTAATCCTCAATTAAAGGCGTTTCAACCAAAATTAAAATTATAGTTAAAATTATGCTATATAAGGTTATTAACAATTAACAAATGATAGATTTATTAAAGGGTAAGCCTACCAGCGTAATGTCGGTAAAGACCGAAGCGACCTACGATGAAATCATGCATGCGATACACCACAACCAGATACCAGACAAAACCCTACGTGCGGTGGTCAACATGTGTCGTTCTCACCCCGCAAAGTGTCTTTTCGTCGTCTATCGCGCCTTTAGCGACAAGGTACTGTTTATATTTGGCAGCAAGCCGATATGTATGGAAATGGAGGGGTCAAAGTTACAAACGATAATGAACAGGCATTGTCTAGAATCACGTATATATGTATTTTCATATGTAAAATAAATGGCGTGGGTCATGTACTATCCAGTTGCTGCTGCTGGTACCTACTTTATTGGAAGGAATATGCTTTTCCGTGGTACCTCATACGCAATTGATTACATTCTCAATTCAGAGGCAAATCCTGACATCAAAGAAACCCACACTGTTGAAACTATAAAGGCTATGTTAAAGGCATACAAAGATCTCAAACCATACCATCCAGCGTATGAGAGCAAGCGCGCTGTCCAAGAAGCTCTGGAGGATTTGCAAGACTGTGTAGACCGAACGAGACTAAAGCTTGCCGTACACGAAGCCGGTTGGTTGACCCGTTTTCGGACATTTGACGCACGTTCTGATAACCATGATATTGAGAAGAAGGCAAGTGAATTAATGACTCGTCTGGACATTTTCACGAAATTGATACGTTTACCTTCAACGAAAGACTATGAGGAGGATGAGAATGATGATGACTATGAGGGCGATACAGAAGAGACCGACACAGTTGCTAATCATAAGGATATCGTGCCAATCACACCATCCAGTCTCGCTTTGGGGTACGACTTGCTTATCCGGTGACTTTCCTTGTTTTGGGATAAATTGAATTCGTTCTTGCCTACTAGATGGTTGCATTTGTAAATAATAAACAAAGATTTATAGTATATTTTTATAATAAAATGAGCATTAACATACACAGAAAGATCCATTTCGGACTGATGCGCATCGCACTTGATTCCGCGGTTGTCATCTGTATCAGTGGATCGTATACCGCGTTGTTCATAAACTTTGGAAATCGAAAAACAAACAGTTGTTTGGATCCTTTTGTCGTGATTTTAGGGTATCCAGTAGGCATATAAACCTCTTCCGAATCAATAACTACCCGATTGGACAACTGAAGCGTAGCATCTCCCAAATCGGTGGTCTGATTCCCTTTTGATTCGCTTTTGCTGCCCTTTATTTCCAAGGCTACATCAATATACTTGGCAGTGCCGTCCACACATGGATCACAGAAGGTCCAATCACTCAATTCAATGTTCCATTTCAAGTCTCCGGCCGATACACTCCATGTTTCTGTTTCGGTACCAACTTCACTACTCTCTCCTACCAACATAGTCACCACTTTCAATTTTCCAATGCTGTATATCGGTGTTTCAAACGTAAATTCTTGAACACTTGTGTTTTGATATTCTTTGTCTACAAGATCACTGAAGGTGAAGGATTGTGTAGCAAACGAATTAACACTGTGCTTATTCTGTCCAATATTTCCTACCTCGTTATCGAATTCGTCAATTTCATTCAAATAGTCCACTTGCATGGTGACGGTAGTTTCTCCTCGTACAATACGAGCTTTTCCAGACTGACCCAAGACTTCAATGCTGGTACCATTTGATTCGTGTGTAACCGCATAGGTCGAAACGAAAAGTAGAAATAGTAAGTACATATTTATGAAATTATGAGAACAGTTTATAGTATATTTTAATCAAATTTAACGAGTTTGCACATAATACATTCCTTGTATGATGGCATCGGCCATGTCGTCTTGTTTCTTGGACGATTTGTATTTTTCAGTTTGCGAATGGTCTAAAAACCGCACAACAAAATTCTTGGATGCCTTTTTGTTTTCTTTGTAAACACCGGTGCTGATTTTGAAGTATTTGCGTACTGACAGTGGCGCAATCATTTGCGATCTATCCCAAAAGAAACAACGAAGTGCACACGCTATCATCTTCATACGTGCTTGCATTTGTCTTTCAATAAGTATAACATCGGCATCTTTGAATATGTCGGTATTGTCTACCAATACTCTGGCAATGTAAGGGTAGTCAGTACGTTTCTTTTTGGGTACTAAATCCCAGATGCATATAGAATCAAAATCGATTAGTGTACCGTTATTTATAATTGCATAACCGAAATTACGAAGGCCTACATCTATACTGACCACTCTCATCTTTTATGGAGTATATATTGGATATATATACCGTCAAATGCCAAGAGATCCATCTCCGGAACGAGAAATATTCCAAATTACTGACGACGAGTTCTCTCTTGATGATTTTGAAGACGATTGGGTTCCTTTGACCCAAAAACCTTCAAGAATGGCCATGGTGTGCAAAAAACTATCTTCTATATTCAAAAGAACACCCGTGGCAAGGTATACGGACGGTCTTTAAAATTTCCATCGTTTACCACACTCTGAACAGTAACAAAATACAGTTGCTGATTCATCGGCGCTTCTGGTTTGTTTCTCAATTCTATGTATTTTTCTTCCTTTGCATTTTGGACATGCGATGGTGCCGTCTACCATGATTTCTTCTTCTTGCATCTTGGTGATTGGTTCTAGTTCCGCAATGGCTTCTGTGATACTCATACCGGTGTAGAGGCGTCGTATAACGATCGGATATTTGCGGTCGGAATGTTCCCATGCTTGTTGTTCGAGTATTTTAACTTGCTCTTCTGTAATTTTACCAGAAGAGAGTAATACTTTTCTTCCTTCTCTACGATAATTCATGATACACATATCACCGAGGTCTGTCATTTTAGATATTATATATAAACTATTTATATCATTTTTACGCACTTTGAGACATGGTAATAGAAGTAGCTACAAATGGCCCTATATTTTGGAAATGGCCCTATATTTCGGAAATGGCCCTATATTTCGGAAATGGCCCTATATTTCGGAAATGGCCCTATGTGGTCCTGTGTGAGCGCATAACTCGAGAATTCAAAAAACGTGTACAATTAAAATAAATCTATATATTGTATGAAAAAACAATTAAAATGCCAAAGGTAAAGAAACCAAAGAAACCAAAGAAACAGAAGTTAGACTTTAAAACACTTGGGCCTACGGATGCACAGGTTCAAGTCCCTCCGTTCATACTTCAGAATGTGGTCAGCACCTTCAGTCTGGGATGTAAAGGTCTAAACTTACATCGGATAGCACTTGAACACAAGTGTTTAGAATTCAATCCTCAGAACTTCGCAGCGGCAACTATACGCACTACAGAGCCGAGAACCACCGCCTTGGCATTCGCCAGTGGAAATATGGTAGTTACGGGAAGCAAAAGCACACTAGAGTCTCGTTTGGCGGCCAGAAAATACGTGCGGATATTCCAAACCCTTGGTATTCCGGTCATGTTTAAAAACTTTGAAATACAGAATGTTGTAGCATCGGCAAACGTTGGGTTTCCTATCAAACTAAAGGACATTGCGGACAAGTTTGGTTTATATGTTTCGTTTACCCCTGATTTGTTTCCGGGTTTGATATTCCGTAGTATCAATCCCAAACTGGTGTTCTTAATTTTTCGTAGCGGGAAGATTGTAATTACTGGTGCACGCAATGTCAATGATATAAAAATGACATATGCGTCGTTGTATCGTAATATATTGGTCAATTTCCAAGACGAGCAAGGTGCACCCACGTCGTCTTCACAATATCGAAATCAGTTAAGAAGTGAGAGAGATACCAGTGATTTGTAGTTATTACAGCGTTCAATAATATCAGTTGTACTTATCCCACTAGTATATTCTGGTTCTATCAATATACCACCCCATTCCGCCAATATTTCTATGACTTTTCGCCTGACCTGATTCTGTACTCCTTGTTTCCAATCTGAACCATGTACTACATACGAAGGCCTCAATAGCTTCAAATTGTCCGTGTAATCGTGAGTCGTTTGCGGAACGACCATGCTGACGAGTTTCAGTTCTTTAATGACACTGTAGCGTTGTTCCCATGTTATAATCGGAACTCGTTTGTAGGATTCTATAGCTTTGTTGGATAGTAGTCCTACCACAACAGGTCCGTATTTGGCCGCATGTTGGAGGAGACGAATGTGGCCGACATGTATTAGGTCGGCTGACATGGCTACATATACAATGTCCGTCTTCATTTGAATACTACTATTCTTCTTTTATACATGTATATAAAAAGCTCATATGTTATTATTATGGAAGTGTACATTTTTGCGTTGTTGGCTTCCCTAACATCGATGGTAAGTAACATTCCGCAGGCTTGGAAGGTACGTAACCCAAATAGTACAAACGACCTACATAGTTGGTCCATTTGTATAGGACTATTGTCTTGTATACTATGGAGCATTTATGGGTTTATGCTGGACTTGTATATCTTAGGCATCGAGTCGGGCGTTGTCGGGCTACTTTATTTCTACATCCTTGGTGCCATCATACGCGACCGCTACTTTCATGGCATAAACAATGAAAAAGAAGAAAACCAAAACGAAATTAAAAAACAACATATTTAAGTAAAGTATAACCAATTATAAAATGAAATTCACCTGTACCAATATTCGAAAAACCAACACACTTCAAAATGGAGAAACCCTTACTTTTGGGTCCGACACACTGTCTGCGGATCGTACGTACTATTTCCCGGCATCCCTGACACAAGAACATGCGCAATTGTTCATGGTATTGCGAAATGAATACAAGAAGAAAAAGTTATTACATTTTAAATCACAGTCTTGGTTACAAGACATTGACGATGACGAAGACGATGACGAGGCAGTGGCCACTCTAAATTCCAATGTATTGGCCTCTGTTCCGACCCCAATTACATGCGAGCAAGACTTAAAAACTTCCGCGCGTATCCACAAGACCACTTTTATGAGCGACCTTGTATTTCGGGAAGGAGAAATACTGAGTCCCGAAGCAGTATACTATCGCACCACGAGTGAAATTGAAGTCATTTTTTGCGAACGGGTCACTTCATACACTAAGACGTTTGACATGACGTTTGTAATTGGACAAAAAACAGAGACGCACTCCTGTATGAATAGGAAGGCACTAAAGGATATTTGTAAATGGGCGAAACAAAACTCTATAAAACTGTACGAGACTGGTCCAGACCCACTGCCTTGGAAGTGCATGTTTTCATCCCACAAAGAACAATCGTGGGAAGAAATTCACCGTCTCCTGACCCGACAATCTTCCGAAGAGGACGAAGCAAGCGAATGGGAAGAAGGCATGACAGACCCAGAAGACGAAGACGACCATGATTTCGACGAAGATTCCGATGAGTCGGAAGAAGAGTACGAATCCGAAGGAGAACCAGCAAAAAAGCGTAGACGTGTATTTGAAGATTCAGACAATGATGATTAATAATAAGCAATTTTATCTAAACCCCTTGTGTTAAACTCAACTCTATCCCTTCGTAATTTTGTACCTTTTGACGATACAGATCGTAACGCAAAATACAGAGCCGTGTAGCTACAAACATGCCACGCACTATGTACAATCCCATAATCAACCGCATTATGGCCCCCATCGCTCAAGAAAAATATACTTCCAATGGTTCCTATGGTCAAGGCAATAACCAGAAATGTTGTATTTCGTTTATCCGATTTATAACACAGACGGTAGATGATGTATCCAGTTACTAGTAGATTGTTAAACGCGGACAACGATGTGTATACCCACAAGGTGTCCCAAAATGTAGTGTTGATTGCATTAACGGTAAACAGTATCGGAAGTGTCCACTCTGGTACTTTTTCGAAAACAATAACAATTGTAATCAACATGAGTGTCATATTTGCAAAACAAATGTCCAACGGCTCTGTTCGTTCAACGTACCATTCGAAAACCAACGTAACATGGAACAATATACTGAAGATAACACCAATTAGAATAGTCCAAGCAATCCACTGTGTCTCCCATATAATAATAACCAAAGGGATGGCTGTCAGATGTGTAAGAACGATAGCATAGTCTTGTATGGAACGATCGACCTCTACGTCATATGCCAAAATAACAGCGACGATGATAGAATATGCAACTGCTACTGTCAACTTAATAATATCCAATACCTTAAACATTTATTAAAACTATGATATCATTTATACTACTTCTACCCTTTTTAACTGTCGTGACCATTCCTTCGTCCAGTGCGTACAGTCGCGATGGATAATACAAAAATTATTTCTCCTGTTAAGGATGAGGTTTACCACGTGGGATACTTTTGCGACCGTCGTTGGTAGGTTCAACGATTTGCACATGTTGTAGACCGTACCGTGCAACTCTTCACATAGGTCATTTTCTCCTTCCAATACCAAGTGCTTGGATTCGTATTTTGCCAGTATGGGGTCTTTCAAATAAAGATATTCGAAGATGTCTGTGGAATCGACAAATGCTCCTATATCGTCCCATCGATCCCAGTAGTGGTCAATTATATTGTACGTCTGTTCTTCGTCGAATTCTTCTTCCTCGTCTGATTCGCTCGACTCGGTACAAGAACTGTAGTCGTAGATATCACGGTCATACTTTTTACGCGTCATCTTTTAATTGTTTCAAGTTTGGTTTATATACTAGTTTTTCGACAACTAAAAGTCTCATTTTAATCATGTTCTGGTTGTTAAAATGTAAATGAACCACTATCAGACCAGTATCGGACCACTATCGGTCCAGTATCGGACCGGTATCGGACCACATGCGGTGGAAAGTCGGTATACGTACAAATTCAAGGAGTAGAAATAACTATATAAGTAATCGTATCCTTTACAAAATGAGTAACTTTACGCATCCCCGATTCTTTTCTTTGGCCGATCAGGGCATCAATGAACCCGCTCAGCGCACTCCGGAATGGTTTGCAAGGAGAAAAAACAAACTTTCTGGCAGTAAACTGAGTAATTTTTTATTTTGTAGCAGCGACAAAGAACGGTTGGTATGGTACGAAGAAGTGTTCGAAGGCAGGGAGAGGGAACCTTTCACCGAGGTCCAACGAGGTTACATGGATTGGGGAAGTAAGCATGAAGACATAGCAATGCAGGCGTTCTTGAACAAGAAGACGGATATAATTGCATTCGAGGCACCAAATGTCCAGCACAACAAGGTGAAATGGTTGTCCGCCACCCCGGATGGATTCTACCAGACGTTTGATCCAACAAAAGAAGATTTGGTAATCACGGACGAGGGAATACTTGAAATCAAGTGTCCTGCCAAAACAAAAAAATGCAACAAGAAGGTAACCTACTACTATGTACCGCAAATGTACTTGGAAATGGCATGTTCGGATCAAAAGAATGCGATGTTCATCTCATGGGGGCCAAAGATGTTGAGAGCATGGCGTTTGGAATGGGACGATGAGTTCTGGCGCGTTTTGTCTCGAATGATGGACAACTTTCGAAATACGAAGAATGGAAGTACGTATGAAACTTTCAAGAGATGTCAGTTTGAGTTGAGACGAGCATGTCATAAGGTGGTGGATAGCGCAAAGCCGTTGTACGAAGGTAGTGGTTGGTCTTTAATATAACATCATAGTTCTAAATTTACGAGGGTTTTGTCCTCCTTTATTACACTCTTTTCTTAAACCATAGTATTCAATCTTTCTGATGATGCATCTAGTATTTTTCGCCGCGCCACTAACCGTCTGAAAAATATGCAAGTCGCTGGACAAAGCTTTGAATGGATTTTGCAACAGTACACCCGCGGAATTCAACGAAATGAAAAAGTAAATGACGAATCCTGTAATCCAAACATTGTTCCACGAACGTTCCGAGAACCCGAACGGTAAGAACACCATGTAAATAAGCATTGCGGTGTACAGTACATACGAAAATAGAAGCGGTTCTTTATACGAAATTAACGAATCCGTTGTCCCATATGAGGAATAGACATCGTTCCATTTTTTCATGATGATCTCCATCACATGGCCTTTATCTTTTTTCACAGGCAGATTTCGCAGTCGTGTCACCAGTAAAAACATCATAGCTTCAACCGGAGCGGCATCCGCGTCCATGCATTCACCTTCCAACCCTACAGGTCTATCGATTTTCTCAAGAGCCTGAGCGACGTATTTGTTTTTTATCTCATCGTAGTCGAAGTCACCACGGAATACGTGCTTGAGAATGTCTGGAGCGGCTTCGAGAATGTCAAAAACTTCTTTCTTGTACGTTTTCCATGCTTCCGAGTCACCTTCATCACACATGTCCATCTCGCCTTGTTTTCTTTCATCGCCGTAGGATGCGACCTCCCAAGCTAAGGCAATTACGTCTCCACAGAAAGCGTCGTATAATTCTATACCTTTCTTGTTTTTCTCGATGCACGTAGACAGATATAATGGTAATAGAAATCCAAGTGTTCCAGTGAGTACATTCGTTAGTATACTCTGATCGTCAGAATTAACTGCTATGCTTAAATCAGCGGCTACAACTATACTCGCCCAAGTGACGGATGTAATTATAATAAGTGGATCAACCCAATTATGCATTGGATCAGAGAATGGGACTACGAAATACAAAATATCATTTAGACTCATTTAATATGTCCTTGCATCATATTATAGAGATTATTTTTTGTTTCGGTATATAAATAAATTGATTTACAATAAATGTCAGACGACGAAGAAACTGGTCTTTTAAATATGAAACGTAGTAAATATTTCAACAAGCACAAAGCTGACGAGATAGAAGGCTTTATCCGATCCTCTTATTACATCTGTCTTATCCTGTTCTTCATGTTAGGGTGCTCTATAGCTGCTACCGTGCTGGGTGGCGTATACAAATCGGCCCCACTGACCGAGTCTATTCTGATTACTGTAGCTGGCCCGATGTACCTCGTGCTCTTTTTGGTACTACTATGTTGTGGCCGACAACCAGTTCTACGCATCGCATTGGTTATTGTGGTGACGGTTTTCGTGTCCTTTATGTCCGGATTTATTTGTGGAGCGAATTTAAAGATAGTTGCGAAAACCCTAAAAGATAATTAAAATTCCCATATATAAGCAATTAATATTCATAATAAACACATGTTTGTCGTAAAACGTAAAGGAGATCAACAAACTTTTGATCTGGAAAAGATCCGGGCCTTTGTGACCCGAGCAATACAGAAAAACCCTATATTGAACACTATAAACGTGGATATACTGTTAAAAAATGCGGAAACTGGTTTGGCACAGGATATGAAAACTTCTGGTATTGTTTCTTATCTCGCAGAGACGACGGCATCGTTGGCGACGCATTCATACGAATATGGTGAACTGGCGGGGCGTATCGAAACATTTGATTTGCATGACAATACGGAATCTTCTTTTACAAGCGCCATGCGAAAATTAGTAGTGGATGACATTTTGGCAACATCCTTTATTGAAAAGATTGAATCGTACAACTATGATGCACACATCAAACACGACAATGATTTCAAGTACGATATCATCGGGTTACGCACTTTAAAGCGGTCGTATTTGTTAAAAGACAAAGACGGTATCGTGGAGCGTCCGCAATATATGTTGATGCGCGTATCGGTGTTTCTTTCGGATACCCCAAAAGAAGCGGTAGAAATGTACAAGATTCTGTCCGAAGGTCTGTACACGCACGCCTCACCGACACTGTTCAATTGCGGACTAAAACAACACCAACTTGCATCCTGTTTTTTAATGTCAATGAAAGACGATAGCATTGGAGCAATCTATGAAACACTGAAAGATGTAGCATTGATCAGCAAGTCCGCGGGTGGCATAGGCATCGATGTCAGTAATATTCGTGCAAAAGGAACGCGCATAAAAGGAACCAATGGTACCAGCAACGGTCTTGTACCAATGTTGAGGGTATTCAACAACACGGCGAGGTACGTTGACCAAGGCGGAAACAAACGCAAAGGTTCCTTTGCAATATACATTGAACCGTGGCACAAAGACGTTCGTGAAGTATTGAAATTGAAATTAAATCACGGAGTGGAAGAGGACCGGGCGAGGGATTTATTCTATGCCCTGTGGATACCAGACTTGTTTATGCGACGTATTGAATCCGATAGCGATTGGACACTTTTCTGTCCCACGGAAGCCCCCCTATTACAAGACGCGTATGGAGAAGAGTTTGATAAATTATACGAAGAGTATGAGTCTAAGGGGTTGGGGACAACGATTAAAGCACGTGATTTGTGGTTACAGACTTGTACAACCCAGATCGAAACAGGAACTCCATATCTATTGTACAAGGACGCGTGCAACAAGAAGAGCAACCAAAAGAATTTGGGAACCATACGATCGTCGAATTTGTGTTGTGAAATTGTCGAGTATCACGATAAAGACGAGACGGCAGTTTGTACTCTGGCATCTATTGCATTGCCAAAGTTTGTAACACAACATGGGTTTAATTTTGATCGGTTGGTTGAAATGGCAAGCACCGTAACAAGGAACTTAAACAAGGTGATCGATAAGACCTCATACCCTATCAAAGAAGCAAACACGAGTAACTCCAAACATCGGCCGATTGGGATAGGCGTTCAGGGTTTAAGCGACGTATTTCAAATGTTGGGAATGCCATACGATTCTAAGGAAGCATTGGAATTGGACCAACAAGTTTTTGAAGCCATATACTACGGTGCCTTGAAAGCCAGCGTTGAATTGGCGAAAAAGGATGGTCCATATCAGACATTTATGGGTTCACCTGCCAGTAAGGGATTGTTTCAATTCGATCTATGGGGTTGTAAACCAACCTCTAGATTCGATTGGGACGAACTAAAAGCAGACATGATGCAATATGGCCTTCGCAACTCGTTGTTAACCGCACCGATGCCAACCGCGTCTAGTGCACAAATACTTGGAAACACCGAATCATTCGAGCCACGGACTTCCAATTTGTATGTTCGTCGGGTTTTAAGCGGGGAATTTGTCATTGTCAATAAGTATTTGCAACAGACTTGCATGAAATCTGGCGAATGGACTCCTCAGTTGATCCAAAAGATTATTGAGAACAAAGGGAGTGTCCAAAATACTACTCTGTCGGATAATATTAAATCGGTGTTTAAAACAACATGGGAATTGTCCCAAAAATCACTAATTGATCATGCGGCGGCGAGGGGCGTTTACATCGACCAGTCCCAGTCACTGAATTTGTATTTACCGTCGCCTACACATTCTCAACTAACTTCAATGCATTTTTATGCGTGGAAGAAGGGTCTTAAAACGGGTCAATACTATTTGCGGTCCCAACCAAAGGCATCCCCGATTCAATTTACCGTAGATTGCGAGTCTTGTAGTGCATAGTATAAATACTAATTATGTTATATTAAATGAAACCATCCGAAGCTGTATTTTTTCTAGTCGTATTCTTCTTTATCGTTATGCCCCCTGTAAATTTCACTTATTTTTTACTTCAGTTTGCTATGGGGTTGGCTACATTCATGTTCACTCGTACGTATGAAGATTTATACATACTAAAGTAATTTTTTGAATTATATTAATGGATAACTAACTTATAAATGTCAGGCTTCGCATCATTCGCATCAAAACGCAAAAAAGTTGATAATATTTCGTTAAGAACAATAAGCGATTTGAAAAGGCGAATTAAATTGGTTCGAAGCGGATGGTTTAAAACAGCCTTACGTAACGACACCAGTTATGCGCCAAGTCAACACGATAAAATTAAAATGAACATTAATTTGTACTTGGGTCAAATGATGCAATTTCTGGCGGGAGATATGACGGATCAGAACGCGTTGGTTCTAGATTCAGCTGATTTGGGATCTTCCGTTGTATTGAATGCATTCGGGTTTCAACCAGAGAATATTCATGTTCCCAACTGGTTTAACAAAAGCACTGAATATAACATTATGAAAGACCGTGTACGAGAACTGTCGTGTTTTCCCGTATCCGTAGACGACTACGTTCAGGCATTCACTGGATCGAAAACCCAAAAGCAATTTCAAACACAGCTCATGGGTAAATACGCCAAGACCAAATATACGAAGAAGGTGAATAAGAAGAATAAACCATACCGACCAAAAATAATAGAGCCTTTACCGTCTCGCCCAGACGGGTTTCAGTTTGTATACTTGGATTACTGTGGACGATTTCACTGGAAGAAGAGACGACGCAAGAAGACTAGATATAATAGTGACACCGTTAAAGATATGTTTGACGCCAAGTGTTTCTCCAAAACAGAACCATTTGTGTTTGCGCTTACCGGTTCGTTTATGATGATTTCCAAAGAAAAGTATAACAGTGAACTTGAAAAGTATAGAAAGATGATTAAAGAAGCCGCGGAGAAAAATGGGTATAAGATTCGAATCGACCAATACTTTGTATACAACAGAAGTACACAATCCGGTGAAGCAGACGATGTAATTGGATATCAAGACGAAGAGGATATACCAGAAGATGTACCGTCAAAAATTGCTAGAGGCAGTAAGATGTTTTTTATGTCATTTATTGGAAGTTACGATGACGAAGCTGTTTCGAATTGGGATTCCTTGTTTTCCCAGTGTAAAAACGGAGCATGTAAATTGGAAATAAAACACAAAGATTGTCTATATCAAGCTGGTCAAACGGATTTGGGTACTGTTTTTCTTTCCAAACCATTTTGCAACTACAAAATAACCGATTTTTATATAGTTTCGGAGGTAAAGAATCGAGAAAGTAAAGAGATACAAGCTTTAGTAAACAAATTCAAGGAACTTCCTTGGAAGAGGGATTTGGAGGATGATCAAGATCGGGCGGAAGCCTTAGTAGCAGCAAACAAGCGCAAAGGGAATCATTTTGCCAATGGTGTAATAAAACTGTTTCTTACTACCAACGGTGGCGGGGAAAACGAATTATTGGATATAACTAAAATGATCGAACACGTGAAAAAAGGCCGTAGTGGAGACTCATTGCCACAGAATGATTCAGGCAGGTTTATATTCCGATTGGACGATATACTGGATATCAAATACCCAGCAAAAGTGGTCCATTCCGTCTCAATAGAAGTTATATACGACAATTTGGTCGGTGTACACTTTGTAAATGATAAGGTATTGAAAGACCCCAATTTTAACAATATCAAACCCAAAATGAAGGTAAACGAATCGTGTTACATTTTCCACAAAGACGATTTGGCAAAATACGTAGTAGATAGTAAAACGGACCAGTCGTGTTTTACAGAAGGGCAAGAGGTCGAGGTAAATTATAACGACACGCCATACAGAGGCGTTATTCGTTTTATGTACGACGATGGGGATTATGAGGTTTTCTTTAAGGAAAGTAATACTTTGGCCAAGGTATCAAGAAAAAGCATGCTATGTGTTGAAAATGGCGTCCCAAGAAAAAAAGTAACTAGAAAGGGTCGATCGTTAAAATTTTAAGTAGTTAATAACTTATATAAATTGTTCGGTGTAACACCGCTTGCATTTACTTCTAACAACATTCTACATTGCTGAAGCGCACATACCATCAATTCTGAACAGTAGTATTGCTCGTACTCGGTTTGTGAATGGCGTAAAGGAACAAAATAGCATACCGCTCCGGTATAATCGTACGGTTTGCCACATTGTGAAATTAAAAAGGATGCCACCTTCATTTCATTCTCCTGACTCAGGTTAATTTTCAATTGAGCCGATTGTGATTCGTCAAGAACCCGGTAGAATGGATTGTTATGTTGAAATTTTAAGAGTCTGTAGGACAGTACGTCTCCCCAAAGAATATAAAAACATATGTGGAGTTTCCCGTCTTCTATGTAGCGCTTGTAATTGTTCTTAAACTTGTCATGGCCGTTTATTTTGGAGAAGAAATACTCTGCTTCTCCAGCGGTCCAAGTAAACATAAATTCCGAATGGCAAAAATCACCGCCTGTCATGTACGACACCACTTTATTGAACCAATTGTCGAAAATCCCGACCGGTCTAGCAAACACCGCGTGTAGCATTTGGTAAATATTTATGTATATATTTATAGTAATTTTAAGAAAATGAGGTTAATAGTGTTATTATTAGTAACCGCGAATGCATATCCTTCATGGTTTCATGAATACAAAGAAACGCATGCGAAAGTTTACACCAATGACGAAGAACTACGAGCATTCTCAGTATTGGAACCAAAGTATGATTTTGCCAAAGTCCACCATTACAATTTAACTTATCGTTCGGATGTAAACCACACCAAAGAACCACATTTAAATCATTTCCGTAGGAGACTACACACGCACAATAGTAATCCGCTCGGTGGTCATCGTTTGGGAATGCCATTGACTATGGATTGGAGAACGCATGGTGCGGTGACAAGTGTAAAAACTCAAGGGTCGTGTGGAGGCTGTTTTGCGTTCGCTGCCGTCGGATCAATAGAATATTGGTATTGGCGACAAACGCGGACTCTAAAGGACTTTAGTATACAACAATGGATAGACTGTACAAAGGGTGATAATTTTGGATGCGATGGAGGTCTTATGCATAATGTTTTTAAAAAGGCAATGCGAATGCCAGCTGGTCCGGCAGAGTTTGATAAGTATGTATCGCATGAGAGCAAGTGCAAACGAAGGACGCATAAACCTTGGTTGAAGGTGAATAGCTTTATAGCACAGTCGGATGAAACTCATTATCCCATTGAACAACACCTCGCACATAATCTTGTTCAATATGGACCGATACCAATTGGAATTGACAGTAGCAATTGGCATTTTGAAATGTACAGGGGTGGAGTATTGCAAGAGGCCAAGTGTGGAAAGGACATAGATCATGCGGTTTTGTTAGTAGGATACACACCAAATTATTGGATTATTAAGAATTCATGGGGACCGCATTGGGGTCAAGGTGGATATTTGTATTTGCAAAGGGGAAAGAACGCATGTGGAATAAACAGTTATGCTTCCTTCATCACAGATGCCGACACATAAGCAAAAATATGGGTATAAATACATTTAATTTACATTGTAAATGTTAGAAGAAATCGGTTGGTTTATCGCATTCGTTTTGGTTTTTCTAGGGGTTCATTACCAATTTAAGTATTGTATCCCAATTACACTGTGGTCTATGAAGTTCTTTGAGACGTGTCTTATCGTTCTAATGGCAAAATTGTATGTTGTATTTCGAGTATACGGCGAACGCATAGATTTATCGCAATTGAACGCGTTTGTTCAGAATTTTATAAATGCCACAAAAGAAGGGTTGATGGGCCAAGAACTATAGTATTTAAGGTTAATATTTTTTTTTAAACATGATATTTTTCATCTACGTTTTAATTATTGAATCTTTCTTAAAAAATACAGTGACGAGACAAGTTTTGCACCGATTGCTTGTACCATATGTAACAATGATTTTGTATTGTTCTATAAAATATTTCGTTTCTGGCGTTGTTCATTTTGGGTGGTTTGAACATATTTTAGCGTGGGGAGCCGCATCGCAGATGAAGAACGATAATTGGGAAGAAATTAAAAGTACAATCACCAACAAACAATTTGGAATAGCAACTAGACTTACTGCATTTGCTTTGTACGTCATCTATAATATTCAGGTATAAAATACATTTATTATTTATCAAATGTTGTATCAACTTCACCGTATACTAAAAAAAGAATATGAGCTTCTTCATTCCTTGCATGAAATCGACGATGATGTCGTCATGACCGTATCTGGTTCTAAGGAAGATGACATTTTTAACGATTTGCTCAAAGATTTTCCACTTGCGCAACAACGGAAGATAAAAAACAATATACGAAACCATATGAAACGATTGCAACAAGTAAAAACCGTCCATTCGAACAACATTGAAAACTACCTGAAGGGGATGGAATCCTTGAAACATGACGAAATATCCAAAGCGCTCAAATCACCAAATACTAAACAAACGATTGATTTTATTGAACGAAAACTATTTGATATACCCAAAGAAACAAAACAAGAGGCTGTTCAAAAACTAGGGCCGATCGGTGCTTTAAAACTTTTCCTCACAGGTATATTTAGTTCGCAAAACCTCGCGTTTAGCATACCCCAATTCGCGGCGCTTGTTTGTGTAGTAGCTTGTCTCATACAAGTGTTTACAGTGTCTCCATTTAAAGCCATGGAACAAAGGTTGTATGGCATGGTAACCACCGGAGACTTTTTAGAAAATGCACAGGGCAATTGGTTAACTGGCTTTGCAGAGGCAGTAACATTTAATGGAAAGAGTTTATTTCTTGAAACCGAACGATCCTTATATCTACCAGATGCATTCGGTGAAATAACAGGAGAGTTTGATATGTTGAATATTACAGTGAAGAGTAATTTGAATCTAACATTTGAACTACCATTAAGTTCAAAAAGCTTGTTGATCCGTCTACAAGAATATTCAGAACTGGAACGGGATATTCGATACGAAATGGATTTGGCAGAGGCGAGGGACACAGCCACAAAGACCATGGAACGTCAGGCGGAATATGCTTTAATTGATACAGTGACGGATGTCGGTTTGTTGGTGATTGATCCTACCAGTGGTGTAAAGCTTGGTCTTAAAACATTCTTACGAGCGGTGAAATCATGGGGGTCGAACGTGGTGAATCGGTTGTTGAGTAATAAGGTGAATATTTTGATAGATGCCACTAAGGGGGCCGCGAAATATGGAATTGCAAAGGCAAAAAAAACGATAAAATACCAAGAGCGTATGAACGAAGGGATTGTATTGATGATCGACTCGATTGTCAGTAGTTTGATACTTTCCGCTCTCTTAAAGGCAGCAGCCTATTTGGCAGAGTTAAAAGAATGGAGAGTACTGTCTCTCACATGGACCGCCGCTGAGAAGGCAAACCGGTATTATCGAATAGCGAATGTATTTGTCTATAGTTTGATTCTGACCTTTGTAGACACTGGGTTGAACGAAGGCGTTGATATCTTATCAAAAATGACCGGACTCACCATGCTATCAAACCTTCAAATTGGACAGGTGACAGCGCTACTCATTATCAACTCAATCAATGGGTATAATGGATTAAACAGCATGTTTGAAGATTCTACTACATTGGGATTTGCCTTGATACGTACGATTGCTACCAATGCAAAAGCCGCGGTGAAAACTTTACAGGAGAGACCCCTACCAAGAGTAAAGGGACCCAAGTTGAATAAAAGGGAATTGGAACATAGAAAAAGACAATTGATAAACCAAATTATTAATTATAACCCATAATATTATTGTTTTGATACTTCTCTACTAGTCCATAAACGAAACGGTGTATAATACTCGCTCAACAAATCGTCCGAACGATTGTCCCTCTGCTTAGAATATTCTTGTTCTATGCGGTTTAACAATGATTTCATGGTGTATGAATGATCCCGCGACCCGATCAACATGTCGATGTCCTCTTGCAATGATTTGAGGGGTGTAGACGTCTGTGATAGTATTTGCATTGCCTTTTCTGCCGAGGTTGCAAACCGTGCGCGTCGCAATTCGTTTACCACTCTTAACTCTTCGACGCGGTTCGTAACCATCTCACATTGCATGTTATCGTCTCCGTACGAAACCCATTTCAACGCAATGTGATGTATTGGTTTACCTGTAATGATATTGACTCCTTTGACGTGGTACTCCACACAGTGTTCGTCTGCTTCTTGAATAATATGACAAGTAACCATTGTATCTTTTTTCTCGTCCGCGTATACATCTCCAACATATATAGAATCTATCTTTTTGTTGTCCGATGTAAACATCAAGGTTTTGCTCTTGAATTCGATTGTCATCCCCTGTATCACGGTGCTCATTGCCGCCCCCAAAACGCTTCCATATGCAACTGGTAACTCTTCCGTACTCTGAATGTAATTGTACGTTCCTCCGCATGCGTCTGTAATGGATCGCAAAAGGTCAGTTTCATGTGCTCCATATCCAAACGCGTGAATACGTGTATTGGTGCCATGCAAAGTGTTTTTAACCATGCTTACTAAACTTTTAGTATTGGTTACTCCGCTGTTTGGTTGCCCGTCTGACAAAATAATAATGTGTGCGTCTATTTCCATGCATTTTTCGATTGCGTGGAATATGCCGTTTGAGATATTAGACCATCCGCCAGTTTTGATGCCAACGATATCATCAATCATTCGTTGTTTGTTTGACATGGTGCACTCTGTCCACGGAATGTCCACGGAAGTTTCCGTACTAAAAGAAATCACGCTAATGCGATCCTTGTCTCGAAGAAACGGTAAAGAACGAATGATAGACTCCTTCACCATTTTTATATCACACGATCCACTCACATCCAATAGATACAATATATTCTTTGCCGGTTTGTCCTCGTCAATCACACTTTCTGGACTGGTACGGACCATTGTATGGAAGGTTTTGGTATTATTTGGGAGTTGCGTGTACTGTAGGTGCAATTTAAACATGTTTTAGTAGAAAATAAACGCTTATATACTAACTTTTTTACTCAATTCCAGAATGACAGAATCGACCTCTTCTTCTTTTTTGCATATAAAGTCAAAGTAAGACTTGTCAATGGTTTCCAATGCTACCTCGCTTGGATGGGCAAACCATTGAATGTGCTCGTTCAGATCGTCTGTCCTCTCGCGTATTCGTTGGAATCGTACATGCCATGGGGTGTCTAGGTACACTAGGGTGAACCCGGCGTCCTTGAGTGCTTTGGCCTCGTTTTCAAACCGTACATCGTCTACGATAATATTTTCCGTGCCGGCTTCTTTGTATTTTTCAATACGGTCCATCAGTTTATTGATCCACAACTGGCGGTTTATTTGTCTACCGACTGTTCCGACCATTATATGCGACGATCGACCTCTTTGGCCCATGTCAGAGACGATCTCTTTGATTGGTTTGGCAATGGACATGATTTTTGCTTCTGTATTGTTTTTTAAATGATTGGATGCATACGTTTTACCGCTTCCCATAGACCCGCAAAATGCAACCTTCATTGCGTGTTTTTCTTGTGTACGTATAACAGACATTTTAATTGCACATTTGCTTTCTTTTATATTCGTCTTTCTTTTTATAAAAAATGTTAAATAGACCGACTAGACCGACTAGACCGACTAGACCGACTAGACCGACTAGACCGACTAGACATGAAAATAACATCCCGTTTGATGTCGGGCCACTTTGGACCATGTTAGTCGCTACTGTGTCCATACTACCCACTATCTTCAGCCTAAAATAAATGGGCCTATGTCCCTGTTGACCCATTTGGAGAGAGACCCTCTATTTGAAATTTTT
>Ga0209632_10000812_pt1 | contig 32167 bp, 28 predicted proteins | sample COG_10_FD_184754 | JGI IMG/M metagenome (GOLD analysis project Ga0209632, IMG submission 184754) | Pelagic Microbial community sample from North Sea - COGITO 998_met_10 (SPAdes) (version 2) | ecosystem: Environmental > Aquatic > Marine > Neritic zone/Coastal water | place: Helgoland, sampling... | reverse complement strand
CCTTGAGCACCATCTGCTCCTTGAGCACCTATTTCACCTTTTTGTCCTTTTTGGCCTGTTGCTCCTTGAGCACCATTTGCTCCTTGAGCACCTTTTTCACCTCTATCACCTGTGGTAACAAAAGAAACTAAAATATCTTCTAAATTAGCAAATGGATTAGTTACTGAAGATACGGGTGTAATAACATCTATAGTCCACCAACCTGAATTGTTTGTTAAGTTATCTACAGCGAATAATAAAAAAGCATTGGGGTCGTTTAATTTAGAAATTCTAACGTGGCCTAATACCGCAGAAGTCACGTTGGCCATAGTTGTTAAAAATGAATCTATAGATGTCCCATTGTCATCTTCTGAATCAATATATATTTCTGTAGCTGTATTTTGTGTTGTGTTGTCTAATCTTAGAAATCCAGTTCCAGGGTCACCTGATGTTGTTGAAGTTGAGAATGTATAGTCAAAGGAAGCACCACCAAATGAGCCATCTGTTCCTTGTGCTCCTGTTGTACCTATAGCACCTTTTGCACCTTGAGCACCTTGTACTGTACTAGGTTCACCTTTAGATCCTTTTTGACCTTCTAAACCTGTTCCTGTTGCTCCTTGTGCTCCTTGGGTACCTTCTCCTGTTGCTCCTTGAGCACCTTTTTGACCTGTTGCTCCTTGAGCACCATCTGCTCCTTGAGCACCATTTGCTCCTTTTTCACCTTTTTGACCTGTTGCTCCTTGAGCACCATCTGCTCCTTGAGCACCATCTGCTCCTTGTGCTCCTGATATGTCTATCCATTGAGAACCTGTTACTGTAGATGATAATACTTGTCCATCTACCCCGGGGCTTTCATCTGTATCATATATAGATTGGGATACATATAATGATCCACTTACGTTTACATAATCATCTGTATCTACTGATTTTAGTATAGCTTCTGATCCACTAACTACGTTTTCTCTCCAATGCAAGGCCATAGGGTGTTGGTATTATATTTTATTATAAATATGAATTAATGGATTAGACTTAATAAGTATTTATTCTTCTAATTTTTCTAATACAAGGTATATGTTTTGTATTTTTAAAGTAATATTATAAATTTTTTCCATTTCTTCCCCCGTAAAATTAGTTTTTTTAATTATATTTAATAGTAATATACAATCTTCACGGGATAGGGATGGCAGACTCAAACGAGAGTCTGCCTTGCCTATTTCAGTATGTCCTGATTTGAAACCCATTTACTCAAACTGATTATGAGTAAATATAGATATCCTCATTTGCTCCTACAAATATGTTACCTTTTTTATTATATTTAGCTACTACTGCTGCTGGTGTATCTACACCTGCTCCACCTTCTACTATTGCTGATACAAATGCATCTGGTGTGTAAGCTTCTGTACTTGGATCAAATGATCCAGTCATACTCCATCTTGTAGTTGCTGCGTCATAAGCAAATGCTTCACCATTTGCTGGACCTGTTTGTTGTACTACAATACCACCATCTCCAACTGCTGTTGAACCTGATGCCATTCTAATAAATCTATCAGCTACGTCTAAGTTTTGTGTGTTTTGGAAACTTGCTGTACCTGCAACTGTTAAGTTACCCGATATAACTGCGTTTCTAGAAATTAAAGCATCTCTTGTTACAGTTAAATCATTATCAATTGTAATATCTGAAGCTAAACTTACTGCTCCAGTAGATACTGCAAAATCGCCTGAATTAAATGAAGCGATACCTTTGTTGGTTGTTGTAGCATCTTCTCCACTAATTGTAATACTTTGACCTGAAGCTACTGTATCAATACCTTCTCCAGCTAATATACTTAATGCTTGAGTTTTTAAAGCTACTGTACCAGTACCTGAAGAACCTGTAAGTGCTAAAGTTGAAGCAATTCCTGTTAAATCTGAACCATCTCCATTGAATGAACCAGTAAATGAAGTTGCTGATACTGTAGTTAAACCTGCTAATGAAGCTGCTGTAGTACCTAAATCAATTTCAGTTGAACCGATAGTTACACTATCATTTGCTAACATTGCATTAGTAACACCTGATGCTTTTACTCTTAGAGTATCTGTATTGATTTCAATTGAAGAATCATCTACGTTTACTGCTAATGCTGTACCAGCACCACCTGATAAACCTGCTCCTGCTACTGATGTTGCAATTTGAGTTGCTGTAATTCCAGCATCTGCTACTTTAACTCCACCTGCTCCTACAGCTAATGTAGAACCATCTGCTTGTACTGCAAATGTTGCTGCTGCTGCTCCATCGTAAGGACCACCTGTTAAACCATTACCCGATGTTAAATCTGGTAGGTTTGTTGTTCCAATAAATGAACCACTAAATGAACCAGTTACTACTGCTCCAGTTAATGTTAAACCTGCAATTGTTGCTGCTGTTGTTCCTAAATCTACTTCTGTAGATCCTAGTGTTACACTATCATTTGTAAGTGCACTATTTGGAATTCCAGATAAGTTAGCTTCTACTACTTTAATACCACTGGCACCAACCGAAATAGTTGTATCTTCAGCTACTACTCTTAAAGTATTACCTCCAGTGTGGCCTAAACCATTACCTACAAGTCCACTTGCATCTACTCCTACAGTTATACCTGATGTTGAACCATCATAACTGAATGCAGTTATTGCGTTTCCTTGTGTTAGTGGGTTAGCATTTGATGCTACTACCCCTGTTAATCCTGAGCCATCTCCTGTAAAAGAACCAGTAAAAGAACCTGTAAGTTCCGCTCCTGATTGTCCTTCTACTAAGAAGTTAGCGTCATTGTTTAAAGCCGATATCGAGGATCCTGATACGACTATTTTTTTCCATGTTGCCATTAATTAATTGTTTTTTAAGTTAATTTATATATAAATTTAATATCGTTTATACGTATGTAAGAAATTCTAAGCACCATCATCAACTCCAAAAAATACAGACTCAGTTGTAAAATACATAGAACCTACTGTTACAGGAGGAACTCCATCTGATCCTTCTCTTGCTCTGAATGTTGCTACTCCCTCTTGGTCTATAAAAAATAAACTTTGTGTTGGGGTTAATGCATTAGATACTTTAAAGGTTTCATTATTATTTATTAGGAAATCAACACTACCTGTAACTTCTAAACTACCTGTTATTTCTGCTGATCCTGTATATGGGAATGGATCTCCTGATCCTGAGGTTAAATGTGCTAAGTGAGAAGCTACTGAATTGTTCCATGCAGCAACACCAAACCCTTGAGGCATATTTAAATCAGCAGATGATGCTAGAGTCATCAAACTTTCACTTATGAAAGAAGATACCATAAACTGGGTACTAGATACTGCTAAATGATCATCGGGTTCTGAAAATGGAGGGAATTCATCACTTGCGGTTATAATTAAATTTGCTTGGTTAGTACCATCTCTATTTTCAACACTTAAAATAGTATATTGACTAAATTCTCCTTGCACCCCAGCTCCTGTTGAAGTTATTTTTGCTAATTGAGCTATTATACCCCATTTTTGGTCTCCCTCATTATAATCAGCATCACTACTACCAGTGATGTCTCTCATATCATTTGGTTCTCCTGTTCCTTGTTTTTCAATAGATGCAGATTCAAGAATATACATTCCTTTGGGGCATGCAATTCTTACATTTGTTTGGTTGGTAGCAGTTGCTATTGCCGGGCTTTCAAGAGTAATTGTACTTGTACCTGGGTTCCAATCTGTAATTCTTGTAAATGTAGTTGTTTCACCTGAGGACATTAAAAACATCCCAGTTCTAATAGAACTTTCACCAAACCCAGCCCAACCTGCTTGATCCTGAACATTTGTTACAGCAGTTGAGCTATTTGTAAAATCTGCTTGAACCCTAATAGTTGAATTAAAATTAGAGGCAGTTGAATAAAAATTAGACGTACTAGGTACAGTTGCTTTTGAAAATTTTAATGATGGTACACCCATTTTATATTATTTTTTTTTTAGTTTATTATTAAAATACTACGTTAAACAATGAGGGGCCAAATTGTTCATCAGTACCCGTTAAATTATATTTATTTTGGGTTGCTGATAGGAAAGATGAAACATTAAGACTACTAAATGGACTACCATTAGTTCCGCTCCCTGCAGCTGTCCCTGTTATAAGTGGGACTGTTATCTGCTTTTTATTTCCATTAGCTCCTCCACCATTTTGTAAACCAGCAGGTATTGTTAGAGCAATTGGAGAAGAGTTTTGATTATTAGCATAAAAATGAACTCCATCTATTTGTTGACTACCACTAATTGCTCCACTACATCCTGTTATTGTAATTGAAGATACATCTCCTGATGATTGTACTGCACTAGCACTAAATGCTGGTATATATGCTCCAGCTGTTCCTGAAGTATCACCTGAATTAGCACAATCAATTGTAAATTGATCTGTATTAACTACTGTAATAGCACCATGTAAATAATCTTCACTCATATTTCTTATCATTACAACATTTCCTGTTGATAAACCGTGAGCTGTTTGATTAACAGTTAAAGTAGTAGTTGAACGTGCCCATGTTATACCACCCATATAATTTCCACTTCCTTTAACATATACTTCTAAATCAGATCCTATTGTTAAAACATTATAATGTAAATTATTATTTAATATTATAGCTGATCCACCTCCTGCTCCAGGTTCACCTTTTGTACCTTTTAAACCTTGAGGTACTGAAAAATCAAATACTGCGGCTGAGGTAGTACCTGAATTGGTTACTGTAGCATTTGATCCTGCGGCTCCAGTTGTAGTAGTTCCTGCATCAAGAGTTGCTGCTAAACCATCTGCTCCTGTTGCTCCTTGAGCACCTGTTTCACCATCTGCTCCTTGAGCACCATCTGCCCCTTGAGCACCTATTTCACCTTTTTGTCCTTTTTGACCTGTTGCTCCTTGAGTACCTGTTCCAGTTGCTCCTTGAGCACCATCTGCTCCTTGAGTACCTATTTCACCTTTTTGACCTGTTGCTCCTTGAGCACCTGCTCCTGTTGCTCCTTGAGCACCTGTTCCACCATCTGCTCCTTGAGTACCTATTTCACCTTTTTGACCTGTTGCTCCTTGAGCACCTGCTCCTGTTGCTCCTTGAGCACCTGTTCCACCATCTGCTCCTTGAGCACCTATTTCACCTTTTTGACCTGTTGCTCCTTGAGCACCTGCTCCTGTTGCTCCTTGAGCACCTGTTCCACCATCTGCTCCTTGAGCACCTGTTCCACCATCTGCTCCTTGAGTACCTGCTCCTGTTGCTCCTTGGGTACCTGCTCCTGTTGCTCCTTGAGCACCTGTTCCACCATCTGCTCCTTGAGCACCTGTTCCACCATCTGCTCCTTGAGTACCTGCTCCTGTTGCTCCTTGAGCACCTGTTCCTGTTGCTCCTTGACTACCCGGCTCACCCTTTGCTCCTGTTGCTCCTTGAGTACCTGTTCCTGGTTGTCCTGTTGGGCCTTCAGAACCTTTTTGACCTGTTGCTCCTTGAGTACCATCTGCTCCTTGTGCACCTGTTCCATCTGCTCCTTGGGCACCTTTTTCACCTTTATCACCTGATGTTCCACCTATATCTCCTTTAAAAAGTTTACCATCACTATCGATTAAAACATTTGGCATAGTAGAAGAGTTTCCTTTTTCTGCTAAAGGTTCACCTACAGTAAAAAACTCAACTGAACCCGATGTACGAAGGGAACCTGATACTTCTAGACTACCCGTTATTGTTATTTGATAGGGTTCTTGACCTGTTAGTGCCTGTATTGATTGAGATACGTGTTGTGCTTCTATTATTTCCCCTTCTTGTATTCCTGTAAGAGAAAGTTGGTTTAAGCCTGGTACTTGTGGGACTGCCATAATTCTAAATTTTTTATTTTGTTATAAATATATAAGTTTTTATTGTCTGTCAATGTTTACTAAAATTGTTGTATCAGTAGTTCTGGATGTAGGAAGTGGTTGTGCTAACTTTCCTACTGCCATTAATTCGTTATCATTATTATACAACCCTACTGTAGTAACATATGGAGAAAAATATGATCCTGTTACATAATCGTAAACAGTTCCATTATTACTTGTATTATTTATAACTGTGGGGTTTAGTGTATAATTAAATTCACTTTCCCCTATTGTACATTTGTATTGCGTCTCATAAATAGTAAATGAAGATGAGAATGACATGGTAATATTAGTAGTTTCTACAAAATTATCAACAAAATTATCATCTATAGGAATCCCTCCATAAACTGATGTACCATATATTGCTGACCCATAAGCTGCGTCCTGTCCTGTTCCTTCTTCTCTTGTACCACCAGTGTAAATTATCATCCCATGCTCATAAATAACATTACCTATTACTATAGATCTTTCACTATCTACTACCATTCGTAATCTACCTTCACCATCATCATAATAACTACCACTTGGGGTATCTATTATTATTGAATTTGGTTGAATATAATCACCAAACATAGCTTTAGGAACAGACATTACTCCTATGTGTTCTGAACCTGTAGGCCAAAATTTTAAAGAATTTAAATCTGTTTGTTCAAAATTAAAATAAGCATTTGAAGGTATTAAACCATTTGTAACACCATCCGGGGTAATAGATTGAGTATTTGCTGCTTGAACATCCCCATTACTACTTGAAATATAATTTGAGTAATAAAGCTGTTGTGCTGAAAAATATATAGCTGATTGTGATACAGGAGTTATATATCCTGTACTTAAATCGGTTGCTAATTTAGACCCTAGATATCTATCTATCCCAACATTAGGTTCTATTAAATCACTTCCAGAGTATGAAAATGATTTAACTAATTCTAGTGGGGATACAATTATATCCTGTGAGTTTAAGGTTTTGTAAGCAGCCATTCATTTTAAAAATCTAATTTAACTCTAATAAGAGCTTCTTTTGTAAAATCCTTTTGTAAAGGTCTTGATAATTTAGCTACAGCTAATAATTCATTACTATCATTATATAACCCTACTGTTGTCATATATGTTTGTGGGTTATTAATAAAGTAATTATAAATTACTTCACCAGTTGACCCCGAAATATATGATGGATTTTCTGAATAATTAAATTCTGAATTTCTTGCTCTAATAAATACATAATCTGAAGTTATTGTTTCTTCGGCATTTAATCCAAATGAAGATCCTGATTTAATATTTGCAAATAGTTTTAATTGGTTTTGACCATTTGAATTTTCAGCAGAATCTGTCCCAATACCAATACCCTCGGGTGATGCTAAATTTAAAGCTTCTTCATTTAATAATATTGTTCCAATATCTGGTAGAAATAAACCATATGAGCCCTTGTTAGTAGTATATCCATTACCACTACTTGCAGCGTTAAAAGCTACACCATTTGATCCACTAATTACTTGGTATGCTCTCATAGTACCATAATATGTTGGGATATTTACCATTTGAGAATCATCAGTTAAATCTAAAGTATTCTCTGGAGAATTACTATTTTTTAATCTTAAATTTAGTGAACCAGGGAATAAAGATTGTTTATAAGCTTGACGTTCAACACTTATAACATAAAAGTCAGCAGGGGTAAATACTCCACCTGCACTTGTTTCTCCAGTATAACCTCCAAAATTAAATAACCCAGCTTCATCTTCTAAAACTAGAGTTCTATATTGTCCATAAATTGTTGATGTTGGAGAAACACCTGGAGCTGCTACTTGGTTATAAGCTAAAGCTCCACCCCCATTAGGGTTAGCATATGCAATTTCAAATTGTGCTTGTGAATTTACACCATCAGGTGCTTCATTAAATATAGTTGCATAATATTTCCCTGAAGATCCATTAATTTGATTCGATTGTGTAAAAAATTGTGTTAATTCTGGTACATTGTTTGTCCAGCATGTTTGAGTTTGTGCTTGTGCACTTACTACAAAATCATCTGCTTCTAATCTTTTAAATCCCATGTTTTATATATTATGTTGTTGATTTAGTTATTGTAATTGGAACTGTTATTCTTGCTCCACTATCTAAACCGGTTACTGTTAAAGTACTTACTAATGTTGCATTTGATCCAAATAATGTGTTTACTGTAGTTGCTCTCATTGTTATTTGAGTTCCTGTTACAGTTGATGATACATTAGTTCCTATTGTTGTTGTTGAATTAATATTAGCATTTGTTGCTGCTGCTGTATTAATACCAGTTGCTTCAAAAGTGTTTAATAATCTAACATCTGCTATTGTACATGCATATCCTGATGTTTCAAATATTTGATCATTACCTAGATAATTTAATGTTTGAGGTGTAATTGCAATTACAGCACCTTGTTGTAATGAAATAGCATCATATCCTAAGTTTAGAACTGGGAGTTTTGCTGTACCTCTAGGTAAAGTTGTTAGTTTATATTTTACTATTTGAGAATCTTCAGGAAATGCTTCTAATAAAGGCATCCCATCAATTGCTTCTCCATAGTATGCAGAACCAGAAGGGTGAGCTGGATTATATAGTGTATAATCTATTTCATCATCTGAAAGTGCAAATTGTGTGATTCTAAATGAACCATCGTTAGCTGCTAATAATTCTCTACCTTTTGTTGTTAAGATAGCATCAACTGTTATTATTGAATTGTTTAAATATCCCATTTGTGTTTGTTTATATAAATGTTATTATATGTTATAAATATATATTTTATTAAGATTCTATGATTCCTTTATCAATTAATTCATTTACTATAATAGAGGCACTATCTATTAGTTTTTGTGTTGGATAATCCGGGAATAATATACCAGGGGTATCTAACATCTCCAAAGTACTAAATGAAGCAGTATAATCTCCATCTTCATTTACACTTCCACTTAAAGCAAAACTACCTTCTTGGAATGATCCGGTATTTTGTATTGATTGGCTTATACTTGCACTCGCTAATGCCTCATAAGGAAATGGAGTATCTAAATATAAATTATTTGGACTAATAAAAGGTCTTCTTACGAAAAAGAAATCAAGGTTAATTGAATCATCTACATCCCGATCTAATCTTATTTTTAGTCTACCTTTTGGTGTAGGAGGGAATGTATTATTTGATATATTTTCTGAAGGAGCGAAGACTTCCATAATTCTATATGTAAAGTTTTCATTATTAGCAAATCTAATTTCATCTCCCTCTCTTAATTCTATATTATATAATATTGGATCAAAATTAGTTCCTTCAGGTTCTATATTACCTGGAAAATATGGTGATGGGCCAGGTATATAGTCTATAAAACCTTGTTTAAAGGCTGTACCATATGCTTCATTCATGTTTGATGAAGACATTATAAGTGTACGATTTGCTAAAGATGCATTAAAATCACTGTCATTAAAACCATCTGATTTTACCCAAAATGGGGCTTGTGCTGTATTTGCCTCATCTAATAAATGGTCTAAAGCTCCTTGTCCTTGTATTGTAGTAGCTGTATAAGTTTCACCATTATAACCCATAGCGGTACTTGGGAAGAACATCCCTTGAACATAGTCCCCCCCTCTAGAATCTCGAAAAAATCCTTTTATTCTCCAATTAATTTTATCTCCTGATTTTATTTCATATTTTCCTGAATTGGCTTTTATAATCCATTCTAATGCTACTACACCTGATCCATTTTTAGGATTTCTTTCTCTCATTAAACCTAAATCAAATAATGTATCAAACATTTCCCAATCAGCAGTACACACAATTCCTGATGATGTTATTGGTACTCTTGATTTAATCCAACGATTCATCCCATTAAATAAAGTATCACTTGTTTCAGTTATAATTGTATTATATCCCGCAATATTAGATATATTAAACCAACCGTATTGAAGTACACTTCCTATATTTTGTACTTGACCTGCTTGTGTATATACTTTACATTCTATGTCTTCTAAATTAAATCCTTGAGGGTCAGAACCATTAGTTCCATTCCAACCTGAATACATGGTTAATTCAAATTGAAGTTCATCCCTTACTCTATTTGTTTCACTTACAAAAGTTGTAACAATAGATGTATTTAAAGATATTATTTGTTGGTTAGGTAAATCAATACCATCAACATGTGGTGCAGGTACCCAGTCATTAGAATTGTAATAAGCATCTGGTTCTCCGTTATCGGTATATACATTAACACTTCCCTGTACAATATCAACGTTATTAGGGTTTAAATAATAGTCTACTGTTTGTGCAGGGGTTGATGTATTAACACTACATTCACCCATTGCTGTAAATCTACCAAATACTTGACCTGCTCCATCATCATTATCATATCTTGAGATATAACCCGAACCTGATAATGGGATTATATTTGTATAATTATTACTTGAATTTTGTGAATATAATATAGGGGTAACATACTGCATTGAATTTTTTATAGAAGAAGGTCTTCCTAAATCTTTATATTGAGTTTTTCCTGATTTAACTGCTAATCTGGCTTTGGTAGTATTTGGGAAAACTGCTTCAAAAGTATCTATTGTTATAGGTTCTAATGAAGGGGGTAAAGCATTACCTTGTTCATCAATTAAATAATTTAAATTAACTCTTGTTACTCCATTAATATTAGGATAAGGATCACTTAAGTCATTAAAATACCCAAAAAATGCATCTCTTAATTCTATTGATGGTGTTTTTCCTAATGTTCCTGTATCTCCAACACTCCATTTATTAATAAATTTATTATTAGATCTAGAACCTAAAAATCTAGGTTGTCCTAAGGCATCAGAAGTATAAAATAATTCTGGGATAGTTGATTTTACAGCTGAACCTGAGAGTATCTGTTGGAAATTAATTGGATCATAAATTCCAGTTGTATAATCTACCTCTTGAATACGATCATTTGCTACCCCAATAGATGCATTATTTAATAAAGGCTGACAATCAGGAGTATTATTAAACCCATCAGTTCCTGAAAATGCATTTTCTATAAAAGTTGGGACTAACCCATCACCCTCATCTCCTGTAGATGGGGTATTAAATTCAATATAATAATCTCTTACTACTAATGAATTTTCTACTGATTCTGAAGGGAAAGACCCTGATGATACTTGTAAAGCTACAGATAAACAATCCTTAATTTGTATAGATTGTGAAGGAATAGAAAAACTTGTAGTAATAGCTAAACCACTAACATGGATATTTTGATCATAAAATGACTGTTCATGTAAAAAATTATCATTGGGGTTACTACCTCCTATTACAGGTACACCTAAAGGGTAACTACCTGTATATATTCGAATTGAAGCTGTTTGCCATGTAGGTCCATCTCCTTCTTCTCCTTCTTCATATACAGAAGTACCATATAGAGATCCTGGGTTACCATATCTAGCACCATCAGCACTTCCTGTCCAAGCTCTTAAAAACATTGAACATGTTACCTGAATATCATTTTGTGGTAATTGATTAAATACATATAAACCATCTATACTAGCTGATAATGATGATGAATATGAAATATAAACTGATTCCCACCTGCTTGCAAAAGTTTCTGGTGGAGGTGTTGGTGTTCCTCCTGCACTATTTTGTAAAATAGTAACATCAAAATTAGCAGCATCATAAGTCCCATCAAGATTAAAATCTACTGGGTCACCCGGTTCTGTTGTATACCCGCTTTGGGTAATTGTTCCTGCTAAGGCACGAAAATTAGCATTTTTACCCGTAGGAAGATCAAAATATAAAGATTGCATATTTTGTGAACCAGTATATTTTACTCTTACATCACCTCCTGAATTATTTTCGGCATTATATTGTACATAATAATCTAATTCTGTAAATAACCCAAATTGTGATGACCCTATAGCTTCATTTCCATTGCTATCTTGGGTTAAGAAGGCACTACTTGTATATGAATAAAACCCAGTTCCTAAAGTAGTAGTACTAAAGGTAAATGCTTCTGTATTAACATTAGCAAATTGGGATTGTTGATATGAGAGTAAAAATTGAGGGTATTCTAATAAGGATACATTTATACTTTGTCCATTACTAAATTCAGTTAAATTTACTGGGATAGATGATTCAAGAGTTACGTCAAAGGTATATATACTATTAATTCCTGTCCCTGTTCTACTTATACTATCTATATTAAATACAGCTCTAGTTAAAGGACTACCATTTTTTTGGAGTCTTAACTTTGCACCACTTTTATTATTTTCATAAGCAACATAAAGCGTACTCCATAGGAACCATTCACCTGGGTATCCATCTGCAGTAGCAGGTGGTTTTATATTTATTTGAGTTGTTGTTTGAAAATCATTATTATTTGCTCTTACTTCGTTTGCAGGTGATGGAAAAGTATTAGATGTTGAATAAGTATATACAGTAGGATATGTTACATCATTATTTTCTTTATATAAATTCCATGCAGCCCCAGCTATAGGTGGGGTTGATAGTTGGCTATATTTAGTAAATACCCAAGGGTGAACTCTTCTATTTTGGTTACCTACTGTAAATGATCCTTTAAGGGGGTTTGTTTGTAAATCAGGTGTTTCATTACCTACTATTGCTAATTGTCTTTCTAAAAGAGCATTTGGTATATTTCCTCCACTGTTATTTGCTGCTCCTGTATTAACAGGATTTCCTGGAGGAGACCAAGATTCAATAGGTGTTCCTGAACCTGTTTCTACTACTATATATGCTTTGTAAGGTCTATGAAGATGTGGGTTATATCTTGATGTATTACCATCCCCCCCTTCAGTATTATATCCTCTATATACCCATAATTCTTGATCTGATTTTAATGGAATAGGAGTAGAGCCTTGGGAAACAGTTGTTATAGTAACAATTAAATCTGCACTAACATTAGAAAATCCAGCTAATGCTAATTGGGATTGTGTAATTGTAAATGTTTCCCCAACTGTCCAGTTATTCCCACCTTCAATAGTATTTACTTTATTAACTTTATATGCTTGGGGTCCTCCACCTACAGGACCAGTTCTTACAGTAACACTAGCATTTACTCCTGTTATATCACCTGTTACATTGATTGGGGTAGATGTTTGTTGAGTTGAGGACCATACCTCTGAAAAATTTGTTAATAAACCACTTAAAGAATATAAATCTGGACCATTTTGGGTATAATAAGTAATTTCTGTACCGTAATTTGCAATTTTAGAGGTTAAATTAGAATTAAATGAAGGGTTAGGATCTTTATCCGCTATTATAAAAGCATTAGTATTCGCTACAGTATCTGATCCAGAAACTAATATTTGATTAGTATCTTCTTTAAAGTAATATTGTATTTTATCTGGGAATGCCATGTTTTAATTTTGATCTATATAGTACTGTTATAAATAATATAATAAAGAATTTTTAATATTCCTAGTTTTTATGGGATTGCTCCCCCACCACCACCTTGACCACCACCTTCAAATAGTGTTTGTTTTATTACACGATACCCTAAATTCTGACCTGTAAGATTATTTATAACCCATAAATAACCAATTCTTTCGTTTGGTTGTTCTGAAGGTACGGGTACTGGTATTCCACTTTGGGCATCTACATAAAATGAAACATTAGCTGTTCCTGATCCATCTAATGTACCCGCAGAACCATAAGTTAAATTAAAAGTACCCCAATATTGGATTTCTCCTGAATTAGGTCCATTAGGTGTATTATTGAATATTAATGTCCAGGATAAACTTGGGTTAGTAGTTGTTAATTGAATAATTAATTTTGGCCCACTTGGTGAATTATTTCCACCATAAGCATCAAATATATAACCACCTTCTACATTAACATCTACTGGAATTATAGTATCATTTAATATATCATCTACGGGTGGAGTATTATTACTAAATGTAATATTTGTAGCTTCTTCGGGAACTGGAGGAGTTGCAATTTCAAATGATGGTCCTATAGGTACTGAAGAGGCTGTTATTGATCCAGTATAAAATTGTAAATCAGTTTGACCGTTACCCCCTAATATACTTGAAGCACTTAAAGCCATTAAAGTAAAAGATCGGGCATTCATAAACCAAGGATATGTACTTTTTTTATAAGGAACTTCATTATCATTATCTAATTCATATGAACCTGTATTAAAATTTCCTAAAGTATCACTACTAAACCCATCAACACTTCCTATTCTAAAAATTTCACCATCATCATCAGTTTCATAATAAGTTGATTCTCCCCACCCTCTAAAAAATGATTCTGTAGGGTATGTTGGTACTGGTGGGAAATAACCTTGCGGAGCAGATTCTGTAATTCCTGTTGCTCTTATTACATTAGGATCTTCTCCAGATGCTGTAGCATAATAGCTAAAATACCCACTTGCACTAAATGTTAAGTCATAAAAACCAACATCAAATGAGTTAACAGCATCTGAAGATGGAGGTTGGTTAATAATTAATAATACAGCATTTGATGTATTAGGATCATTATCATCTTGTGGTGAAGTATTTGCTATAAAATATGTTTGATAACCCTCAATTAAAATGTTTCTATAATTACTAGCACCTGTCAAATTAAAATCTACATAATTACTATCTGTAATGAAAGGGTTTATTGCTTCCCCGTATACATCAAAATCAGACATTTTTATGTATTTAACCTTATTAGTACACCCTTCTGCTATATCCGCTTGGATTAATTTTATTATTAAATCCTGATTAGCATTAGTGACTCCATTTGCAGCTAAAGTAGCTAATGGAATTGTTATTGTTTCATTAACATTCCAGTTTATGCTTTCATTAATTCCAAAATTAGGAGAAGTTGGATCATTATTAGCTACAGCTTGTGCGTATACGATTTTATTCCCAGGAACAAAGGGATTTGAATAAATTCGTATATAAGCACCTGTTCCTGTTCCTACCCCATCAGCTGAGAGATTCTGTAAAATAAAATCTACTTGGGGTCCTGCGAAAGAAGGAGATGCAATATTTTGATCAATATTAAGGGTTTGATAAGTACTTGTTAATTTACCTTCTATATTTACTGTGTCAGACCAAAACCAAACATTACCATATTGAGGTAAATTCAATGGAGATAAGAATTCATTATCTGTAAAATTATGATGGTTAAGCCATTGTATTCTAAAGAAGTAATCCGGGATATTATCTTGCCCAAAAAATGCTTTACATATTTCATTTATACCAACATCAATAGGATGTCCAAATTCACCATTATAAAATTCTCTTTGGTCAAATCTTTTATAATCAACCGCTGTTAAACCATTCGATTCATTAGGATATAATTCATTAGGCATTGCAATACCTAAACCAGGGACTATAGATTCACTCCAAGCTTGTGTAAATCCTGGATATTGTCTGAAAAATGCAGATTCTGAGATTTCAGTTTCTGTTAACCCACTATATGGGTCTCCAGATATTGTAAAGCATATATCTACTTCTTTACCTTCTCCAAAAGTAGGGTAAGGTTGAGCTGCGGGATTAAGATTATTTTCCTCTACTGTTAAATAAAATTGATATTGATTAGTATAATCACCATAAGGGGCTTCACCATACTCTGAATCTCCAAAACCATATCCACCATAAAATATACCTCTATCAACCCTCCAAATTACATAATTAGAGGGAGAATCTAAACTAGACATTTTAATAAAATTACCTTCACCACCACCTGAACCAGAAGCTAATGCTAGTAAATTAAAGTGATTTTGTAAATTTGCATCTTTAATATTAATACTCATTGTATTATTTAGTGTAGATGCATCACTAGTTTGTAAAAGAACTTGACCTGTATTACTATTAGGTTGTAATACATCAGTTGCTAATGTGTTTATATAAGGATTTATACAAGCTGTGTATATAGACGAAGAAATTGGGGCAGCATATATATTATTAAAAGGTTCAAATACACCTCCTGTACCACCACTAAATACTTCAATAGAAGAACCACTAACAGTTGCATATTGTGGGGCTGAACTTGAAGGTAAACCTGGTACTCTTTTATTAGAGTTAGGTACTTGATAGTTTCTAGCAAACGATTTTACACTACCTGAGTATTCGGGAGTAGTGTATGACATTGAAGGTGGTGCTTGTTTATTTCTCTCTAAAAGATTCTGTTTAATTACTACACCTGATGATAAACTGGTTCTGGCAGGTGTAAAATCTTTAACCATTTTAAATAATGAATTATCAAAGAATTTAATTAACCTAACAAAATCGTTTACATCATAACTGTTTATATATTTTGTAAAATATTCATCCCTTAATCTATCTAATTGAGGGTATGAATCTATAGACCCAGATAATGGAGATGATTGGAAATTTTGTCTTGGATCTCCAATATATTCTCCTAAATTAAAAGCACCAATTTGTGCTATAATATCATCATTAACTTGATCGGTAGGTGAAAATGCTACTTCTAAATAATTTATACTAGGGTCACTACCACTAGGATATATTTGTTGTTGGATTGATCTATAAGGAGATAATGTTGAACCTGTTGGTAATACTTCTTGGTTAATTTTTATATTATCTGATATTCTGTTTTTTATACCTCCTGGTACTTGGTTTAAAAATATTTCTTCTTTGTTTTCTATAAAACTAGCGTTTACATTAAGTATGAAATTACTACCTCCCTCAAAAAAAGATGATGTAGCAACCCAAGACCCCGTTATTTTAGGGTGAATTGATTCTCTACTAGAAGTTATTAATTGTGTACCTAAATCAGCTCTAAATATTAAATTATCAGGGGTAGAATTTAGTGTATTACCCTGTGTAGAATAAGGATTCATTACATAATCAAAGAATAAACTCTCGCTTAATGGTTCTTTCCAATATCTAACTTCTTGTAATGCTCCTTCAAATGGTTTATATACATTATTATCATATCCCATATTGGTAAAAGAAGAAGAAGGTAAATAAGAATCTTCAACTTGTTGCCAATATTGCCAATTAGCATCTGCTGAATCGGAATCATAAAATCCTATTTTATTATCTATCCTATTGGCTGAGTATAAATAAGCTTTAGTTTCATCTGCATTATTAGGGTCAAATGCTACTGTTGCTTGAACAGACCACCAACCCCCATCAAAAAATGGTAATTCTATACTAGCTGTATTATTACCTGATAACGCCCCATCTGGATAGAATGTTAAAGTACCAAATGCATTACTTTGAGAAGGGACTGCTCCATCATATGTGCCTGTAGTATCACCTGATCCTGTATATTCTAATAGAATATAAGAATTATTTATGTCTCCCACCCATATATTATAACGAGTGGGGGATGTAGAGGGTATACCATTTGTTTTAAACCTAAATTGTATTGATTTAGGTGCAGTTACATTAGGTGATGATTCATTCCATTTAGGGTTTAATTGAAATTTTGTTTTAAAGGTTGAGTTTGGGGTGAGATTTAAAGCATAATTAAATACATCTTCACTATAATCCCAATCTTTATAATTATCTCTATCTTTACCTCCAAATTCATTTATTCTTAAAATAGTACTTGGAACCCCATAAGAAGTAATTAATGCTCTTATACCAGCTATTGTACCTTTAGTTTTAAGTAAATATGGTAAATTATGGTATATTCGTTTATATAATCGTTTATTAATATTATCCAATGGGATTATATCATTTGAAGCAGATATTTCAGTATCCACGTACTCATACCCAGAAGGTGTATTAACTATACCGCCAATTGATCCCGTCATATATGGGAAAGGAAATGTACTTCCTGATGGGGTAATTCCTAAAAATGCTGTATATAAATCATCAGCATTAAAGTTATTTGAATATAACTTAATACCAAAATCTCTAATAGCATCTGCTACTAAATCCTTAGAAATACCAAAGTCTAAACGATTATCTGCGTCAAATCTAGTGGTTAAATTCTTAGTATATAACCATGTGTTATCATACTGTTGAGCCACCATATCAACAAATAATTCATATTTTGCATTTTCAGGATCTTCTTTAAGATATTCTGGGATTGCATTATATAAGTAATTAGGATTTTCAGCATCGTATTCAGATGCAAGTACTACTTGACCTCCGTAATAAGGGCTTGAATCATCTGTGCTACCTACCCAAGTTAAAGCTTCAGTACTACCTGTAGGAAATAAAATATAGGGGGGTTCTGTATTTTGTTTTGGGTATGATTTTTCTGAACCACTATTAAAATACATAAAATATTCCCAACCATCTAAATTAGAAATAATTCTTTCAATGTTATTACTAATTTCTGATTTACTAGCACTATATGTACCACTATTTAAAGGTAAATTATCTATAGCATTACTTGAAGATTGAATTAATCCTACTTTATAATAAAAATTTTCTAATCTAATATAAGCTGAAGAGAAATGTATAAAATTATTATAATCTGTATAATCAACATTAATATTAATTTCTTTTCTATTTAATATATTTTGAAGTTGATTAGCTGAGCTGGTTAGATTCGAATTTAGTAAAGTATTATAATTAAAAGCTTGACTAGATTCCCCAGTTTCTTGGGCAGCTATTATACTATAATTGGGTCCTTTTAAAAGTTGAACATCATTTGGTTTAAAATTAAAAGGTGGAAATGTAACACTATATGCTTCGGGGGAAGAAATTTCTTCTACTACCCATAATGTTGATTTTAAATCAAATTGAGAAGGTAAGGGTTCATATAGCTTAACTAATAAAGAAGGGTCAACAGAAGTTGTAGTATCTAATTTTAAATTGTTAGCAATAACTTGTTGATCGTTTCCAAAATTAAGTAAAAAATCTACAAAATAATCTTGAAGTTCACGGAATTCTATAAATTCAGTACTTGAAGAAATTAGTAAATCATTAGGTATAACATTACTATTTAATCTTACTTCAGTTCTATCTGAACTTATTTCACTTATATAATAGTTAGTACCTATATCTGATGATAGAAGTTTTCTATAAAAATTATAAGTTGAAAAGAAAGTACCTTCATCATATCCTAAATTTTCTAAGTCCTCTGCAGGGTAAAGTATAGTGTCTCCGTTTTTTACAGAATAACTAGTAACTGCTACTGCTTTTATATCCCCAGGTTGTGGGTATAATAAAGTTTGACTCTCATCATAAGCATAATATTCTATATAATCTGTTGAAGAAGTAAATGCTGTATCCAATCTAGAAGAAGATATTAGAAAATTATCTTGTTCAGTGTACTGTTGGAACTCAAAATTGGTTGGGTTAACCTGATTTATTATAATTTTATTTTCTTCCATATTTTAATATCCTCCACCACTAGTTCCTGTTCCACTAACACTACTAGCATTGCTGTTACTTGTTGTTGGGTCTGCTGGTATTGCAGATGTTATTATATTATATTGTTCTCTACCTGCTAATTCTTCATTTACCCCATCATTAACATCTAAATTTATTTTTTCTCCTGTTAATGCCTCTGCCTTTTCTATTTCTGCTTGTAATAAATCTTTTCTTAACTGTGTAATTTCAGCTCTCAATGCTACTATTATTTCATTCTCTTGGTCAAAATTTATATATTCACCACTAGTTTTAACTAAATATTCATGCGAATTAGAATCTCCATATGATGGAATGTCATAAAATAGCTCATTATAGTATTCAAAAAACTGTTGAACAGTAGTTGTTGCTTCTATTTGTTCATTTACAGAAATAACACCCAATTGTTGAAATTGAGTATCTATAATTTTAGGGTATTCAGTTTTTGAATATACCTTTTTAATTAAATCTATTTTTTCTGTATTCTTATCCATAATGTTTTTAACCATTAACTACCTTAAAATAATAGTTTTCATCCATTACTATAGTTTGCCCATCTACCTCAGTTTGTATTAATATATTATAATATCTTTCGGGTTCCAACCCATTCATATAAACTGTAAAATAACTTGATGTTGGGTCGCAACTTATTTGTGTAAATTCTTTATCAAAATTTACCACATATTCATTTGTATCTAAATCTTTTATAGCATAATATGAAGAAGAAGGTAAAGCGTAATTTACTGTATAATTAGATTCTGTTGTAAAAGTCCTTGGGGGGAATAATGGTCTAGCATTAATTCTAAAATCATTTATACTTTCACTATAATATACACCTTGATTACTATCTAAAGCAATAGCTAAATCAGGTGTTTTTAATACAGGTAATTGTTTAATATCAAATGTTGATAATGTTACTACTGCATTTGTTGTAGCACCCGAAACTGCATCTAAATTGTTTAATTGAGTTGCTGTCCAAGTTAATACATCTCCTTCTTTATACCCTAATCCCAAATCTTTTACAAATATATTTAACATTGAAGAACTATTAAAAGTAGCCCCAAATGTAGCACCTCCTCCATCTCCAGTATACGAATCAGGTGCGGGTAATGATTGGGTATAAGAACATGATATTGAACTTGTAAGTTCATTTGTTGGGTAAGAACCAGTTAATGTCCTCCCATATTTAAAATCACCACTACTAGTTGAATATGTAAAGTCTCTCCATTTAATTTCTAAACATGGAGGGTATATTGTATTTGTATCTACAGAATAAAAACTTAATTGAGGTGTTACTGCACTTTCAGTAATAAATTCTTTTGAATCTTCCCATTTGAGTAAAAATCCTTCATTTGATATTTCTATTTGACCTGGGTTTATATCTTTAGAAGATGAATACCACACTTTTAGTGTATCGGTAACATTAACATTTAAATCTTTGGTACTTCTTAAATTAAAATTTTGGGTTTGAACTAATGAATCTATATTTTCATACCCTCCTGAACCTGTATACCAATTACCACCCCCAGCATTATTACTTCCAGAATATGAGCCAGTTACTAAAGGATTAAAACCTCCTTGTAACCAGGGTCTTGAACCTGAGTATGCTTGGTATACCCAACTTACACCAGTCCCATTTATTTGATTATCTAAATATTGACCTGATCCATTATTCCAAGAACCAGATACAGGATATACTTCTAAATTTGAATTAAGTATTATATTTGTTGCTTTTGCAACATATGCTTTTAAACTGCCTGACCATAAGTCCCATGATCCAGTTATTTTAGCTACATTATCAATGACATCTTCAATCTCAGACTGATCGAATTTAATAATTGATCTAGCAACTTGTGGTGAGGGTGATATTGATGGTAATTTGTTAAATACATCTAATATAGGATCTAGCCCAGTATTCATTGCTGGGTAGGCACTGTATATTGAGGCATCTTGTGAGGGAAATAATTTATATATTGCCATAATTATAAGTTTACTACTTTTCCTTTAATATCTGTATTTGGGTATTTTAATTCAAAAATACTTGGATCCAAAGAAGGAAATATTGTTCCATTTTGGTTAGCCCCGCTCATATCATAAGCCCATTTTGAATATCCTAAGGATATTCCAGCTATATTATAAGCTATAATTGATTTAACTGTTTGTACTCCTTCTAATGCATCCAACATTACATATAAATCTGGGATTATTATTGGTTGGTTTATTTGCCATTTATCTATATTAAAATAATTTTGGAGTGCTAATATACACCTTTCAAGTACTTCATTATTATTAAAATTAGGATAAGTTACAATTTGAAAATCTACCCCAAAATTAATAACAAAAGCATCTTTAATACTAATTGTATCTCCAATCATCTTATACTCATTAATATAAGTTCTAAGATTTTGTTTTAATGTATTTGAGGCAGTTGTTAAAAAGTTTTGATTATCTTGTGTTAGTACATATAAATCTAATGTAGTATTAGCAGCTTCGGCATTTGGTTTTTGTGTCCAAGCTTTAGCTATCCTACCATATCTAGAGGGCATACTTAAAGCCCTTACTAAATAATCATCAGCTGTTACATTTCTTAATTGTGTAGAAAATTGTGATATACTATTTTGTCTAATTTCTTCTATTGTATCTCCATCTTGACCACCTGAAGCAGCTGATGGGTTGTTTGATGCTAATGAATCAAATACGTACTGGGCTAGAGTTGGGTCTAATCCCCCTTTAATAAAGTTTATTGTTGAAGTATTGAGATTTGTAATTGTATTAGATAATACATTAGAACTTACTCCACCCCCAGTATAATACCTTACTGTTAAAGTTGTATTTGAAGGTGCTATACCATAAGTATTTGTAAATACAAAGTTAGTTGGACTAAATGCTGTTGTTAATTTATCTTGTTCAAATGGTAAACCTAAACCTACATTCATAGAGTTAGGTATAATTTCTTCAGTTGTAGAATCAGGATTACCTACGCCAAATTGTAATTGTAATTTTGTATTACTTAAAAATCTAGTTGCAAATCGGGTTTCAACTGCTTTAGTTTGTAGTAAATAAGGAACATCCCCATCTAAATATGTATTAGGATCATTAGTATTTATATTTTTAATACCATCAAATACTAAATCTTGCCCTAAATAATCTACTTCATACCATTTATTTCCATCAGAATCAATTATATCTACTATACCTGCTATATTAGGTTGATTAATTTCTAATGTAAGAAACTCTTGTGGTGCTCCTACTGAAAATGATGTAGTATTGATTCTCCCTGAAAAGGCTTTTCTAGTTTTCTTTAATAAATAAAATAATGGATTATTCCCAGATAGTTGTGAAATTGAAACTATAGTTGGATCTAAAGAACTAGATACAGAAAAATCAATTGGATTGTCTAAAGTAAAAGTTACCGTAGTTGCTGATGTAGTTTGCATTGATGTATTTGAATCTACATATAAAGCATAATCATAATCAGGAACATATTCATTATTAACTAACTTAGCTGGGACTTGTTGGTATATATCTACAATAACAGTTGATAAACCTGTAACTTTAGGTTTATAACCGTACATATAAGCCATATCAAATATATTACTTTGTTGTCTAGAATATTGTAGAAAATTTTCTTGTATTTGATTATCTAAATAAAAAGATAATACATCACCTACATATGCTGCTTGTTCTATAAACATCATCCCAGGGGAAGTGTTAGAAAAATCAGTATAAGTAGTTGGGAAATAAGTTTCTGAATAGTTTATTAACTGATTTCTTAACTCTGTAAAGTCTCTATTTATATATTTTATATCTTTTCTTACAGCCATTAGTTAAAATTTAAATTTAAAGTATCTTCAATAGCAGTATTTATAACATTATAGTATATTTGCACTGTTACTTCATTATTATCAGGGTTAGATAAAACATTTAATTCTTGGATATTTACCAATGGGAATTCTATTTTAACTTTTCTTTCTATATCTTCTCTTAAAAAGTCTAAATTATTTTCCTCTATTTGGGAAAATATAAATCTCCTTAAACCTCCACCAAATGTGGGGTTACCTGGTCTTTCTCCGGGGTTTGTTAAGAAATAATTAATTAGGTTATTTTTTATTGCTTGAGCAGTTTGATAATTAGGAGTGAACACACCACCTTCATTGAATGGGATATTTACCCCTATACCAACTCTTGGTCTTAAATCATTAACAAATTGATTTGGTGCTCTAAATGCCATATTATACTTTACCTTTCATTAACCCCATTATTTGATCCATTGATACATTTCCTTGTGGTAATTGACCATTAGGTGAAGTGGTATCTACACTTCCTACTTGTAAAGGCATACTGTTTGTATTCGCTTGTATTGTACCATCTACTCCAGGCATCATCCCACTTAAAACATTTTGTATGTTTTCTCTCATAGCTATTCTATTATCAGTTGACATTGGAGTTGGAGTTGATGAATCTGTTGTAGGAGTACCTACGTTATGTTCATAAACTGTTTGTTTAGGTGAACGTACAGCCTCCATAAGAATATCTTTCATTTCTTCTTGGATTGCTTCTTTTACGGCTTCCTTTACGATTGTTTTTAATTGACTTAGTTTCATTAGTATGTTACTTTATTATAAATATTAAATTAAATTGCTTTTAAATCATTTTGTACTATATAAAATGCTAATTCATCCAATAGTATTTGATCTTCAGCACTAAATGAAGGTTCCCCTTCTACTATTGTGATTCCTTGAGAATTTTTTGCTATTGCTCTCCTTCTATATTGATCACCTACTTTAAATTTTTCTTCTTTTATAACTGATAATTTAAATCCATTTACATTAGCTAATATAGTATTACCTTGTTGTTCAGAATTTTCTTGTATTGCTAAAAGTTCAGCATTTATTTCTTCCATCGGTATATCTTCTGCACACCCTTCTATTAATTCATCTACTTTTCTTAAATATGCTAATATTAATATTAAAGATATTACTAAAAATACTAAAGACATAATTATAGCTTTTTTTAACTCTTTAGATATATTTGAAAAAGAATCTAATAATTGTTGCACTTTTTCTAATTTACTAATTAGGGAAAAAGGTACACCTGTACCTGGGGGGACAGATACTGGAAATGGTAAAGAACTAAGAGTTAATTTAACATTTTGTAATTGTAATGATAAGTAAAATAACACCCCCGCAATTACAGTATTAGCTGCAATTACCTTCCACATTTGGTTAATTTGTTTAACTATAGAATTTCTTTTTTTTATTAATTCTTTTAATAATTCATTATCAGGACATACTGCTTCTTCTTGGTTGTCTTTTTCTAAAGTTGTAATACCAAATATTACCATTAATTGTATAGCTAGAGGGAGTAATTTATTTTGTGCTGTTGCCGTAAATTTTAATATTTGAGATTTAATAGTTAATAGAGCTAATTCAGCTATATCTAAGAGAATTTTATTTGCTTTTATCCCTGCTTTATATACTTCATCTTCTGCTTGTTCTTTTTTTCTCTTAGCAAATTCCTTTATGTTTAACATTGGAACTATAGGTAAAACTTGAGGTACTTCACCAGCCAATGTTACTAAAGATTGTTTAGCAGGTGCAAATCCTTCTAGTTTATATAATGTAAAAGGTTTTAATATTGCCAATAGAGGTAAACCTGTAATACTTACAGTTCCAAATATAAGTTCATATTCCCCATTTTCATCAGTTTTTATATTTTTATTACCTTTAGGGTCATATACATATTTTTTATATTCTTCCTCTATCTTTATTTTTTTTATTTTACCTGTTAATCTATTTACCTCACCATTAGGATCATCAATTTTAACTTTTCTAGTTTTAGTTACTAGTTTCATTGGGTATAAAGCAAATTGGGGCTTTACTTCTACTCCTTGGAGGGGTTCATTTTTTACTTCATCATATATCCTCCCCCTAACTGAAAAGGTAGTAATTACAGGTTTATATCTTTCAATAAGAGCTTTGGTCATTTGAAAATCTTCTATAGCATCTACTACCCCTTCAGCTTTAGCAATTATTTTTTTAGCTTCAGGAGTTTGAAGAAATATTTTACCTAATTCTAGTATTTCTTTTTCATCCATATTAGCTAGTTTTTACTTTATTAGATTTATGACTACCAGCTTTTGCTCTATTTAATATACTATCTAAAGTACCACCAGGTTGACTTAAAATATTAGCTAAAGAACCTGCAGCGGGAATTTGGGTTTCATTACCTAAAGCAGTACATAAATTTATTAAATTATTTAACACTGCTATAAAATCATCTATAAATATGTCACCTAAAATCACGGCCTCAGAAGCATTTTGTTGGCCTAAAGATACTATACCTTTATCAGATACAATATTAACATTTTTTGTTTGAGATTGTATTCCTAAGTCCTCAATTGAGGTTAATACAATAGACTTCTGTGAAGAAAATAATATACTATCTGTATGGGTATTAAATAATAACCTACCAGAATTTAAAATCACTTGAGAATCACTATAAGATTTAGGAGATTTTGGAACTGGGGTTATTATATTAGAATATGGTATTGTTGCACCTAGTCCTTCTTTTTTATTAGATACAGATATATCTATGGGTATATTTTGTGTAGATGTTAAGTATAATGATGAAGGGTCAGTATTAATATTTTCTACCGTAGGTATAAATCCTGGTTTATTTGCTTCAGATTGACCATTTTTTAAAATAGTAATGGGGTCTCCATTTTCAGTATTATTACCTTTGGACCAATTGTTTTGTATATCACCTCCAGATTTTGACGTATTACCTAATCTAATACTATTACCAAACCTACCTTCAAATATATTATCACCAGCAAATGGTAAAATAGGTTGAATATCTCCTTGCTCTATAAAAGTTCCCCCACTATTACCATTTAAATCGATAGATTGTTTTTGTGTTGGGGGTCTTTGTACATTTCCTGCTTCTATAGATGTATAAGATTTATCTAAAGAGGGGGATAGATTATTATTAATATTTAAATCTATAGGGGAGGCGTTAATATGTTGACTATTCCATAAAGAAGCAATACTTACATAATAATTTTTTAATTCTGCCCCTATCCCTGGGTTAACATTTGATGGACCCTTTACAATAAGCACATATTCATTAACTAAAGGATAATTTTTTATATTAGGAAATAGAGGTGTAGCCAATTGTAAAACTTCATTTTGGGGATTTTGATTTCCTGAGGATTTAACTGATGCAAAATTGATAGCGCCAATACCAGACCAACCCCCGGCTTTATTAAATAATTCTGAGTTGGAATTAAGGTTTACATCTATAACTCTAGCAACTATAAAATCACCAATTGGGTTTGATTTACCACCCTCACCAACATTTGAATTAATATTAGTGGATGATTGAAATAATCTAGATATCCCAGTTTTACTTACCGCCATCTTTATTTTCCTCGTAATTATTATTAAGAGTTTCTAACTCTTTCATTAACTGTTGTTTTTCTTCTTCCGTTATACCAAGTGCATCATCCGATGTACTATTATTAAGCGCGCGTTGTATTATAGTTGACATTTTGATTAATTGTTCATCGTTACGAACGCCAATATCTAAATATTCTTTAATGAGAGGTACAATTAAAGTTGCATCTCCTATATCATTTATTAAAGGTTTTAATTCAGAAATTAAACCTGAGATTTGTTTTGATTTTTTATTTTGATTATCATAGATCTCACTAAGGATATCGGAGAATTTCTTTTCACCAAATACTATTTTATCTAAAGCCATAATGTTATTTTATTATAAATATGGATATAAGCTAGAATTAGAATTTAGCATAACCATTTTCTAAAAAGAAAATATATTTTGTTTTAAATATATTGTGAAGCTTATCAGCTATTTTAGTAATTTTTGGGGTTTTTACATCTACTATTTCACGAATATATATGTATAATGCTTTTTTGTTGAATATTTCAATGTTTTCCCTATTTCTAAATAATTCAAGTATAGCATCTGCTATTTGGGCATCATTTTTCTTTGGGAATAATTCATATATATTTTCAGTAACATGGTCTATAAATAAATCAATATACTTACTTAATTCACTGTTTTGGGGGTCATCACTCATACTATAGGTATGGGTTGAAGAATCCTTAGTTAATATATCAACATCAACTTTTTTAATCTTTTTTGAATAATTTTTGGTATTATATAAAATTAACCAACGTTTTACAATGGTCCCAAAATATGAATATGCTTTTGTCCCTCTGGTTGGATCAAATAAATGAAATTTAGATAAACAAAAAGTAATTATTTCATGTTGTAAATGTTCTAAATTCTCAACCTCAGTATGGTAGAATTTAAATGTGTGGATTATATTCTGGGTTAGTTTAAAGAATGCATAATGGATCTCTGATTCATATATTTTGCTTCGAATTTCAGGATCTGGTTCATTATTATATCTTACAATGGCATTTTCAGTATCTTGTGTAAAATAATTTTTACTTTTCTTTTTTCTTTTTCTTTTAATTGGTTCCATCATTATAGTCAGTTTTAAATTTGGATATACTTTCTTGTATAACCTTTATTTGGGAAAAAAACCAACCAATTTCATCATCCCCAGCAAATATACCTTTTTGGTCTATTTTTTGGAGGCGATCATCTGCATATCCTATTTGTTTATCAAATTCACTAATATATTCACTTTGATTTGTTATAATATCTTCTAATTTTTCTTGTTTACGCAAAAGATTAAAAGTCGTAAATCCGAAGACTACGACTAATAAACCTAGTATTATTGAAACTATTTGTAATATCATAAACTATCTAACATATTTTTAAGCCCTGAACTTGATACACTATTTAATGCCTTATTTTTGGTACTCTTATTATTGTTACTCAATGTATAATTCTTCTTTGGCGTAGCCACGCTATTTTTAGAAAACTTTGGTAACCATTCAATCTCAAATTCAATACGTGCTGCCATCATGTCAGCTTGGTGTAAAATAAAGGGAAGTGAGGTGCGAGGTTTCTGTTCAGGCATGAATGCTTTTAAATATTTTTCATTTGCTGAGTCGTACAACCCATCATGTGTCTGGATAGCTAACATTTCATTAAAAGTATACTTAATATCATGTTGCTGGAGTAGAAATAATCCACGATCTGGAACAGCTGCGAATGGTAATGCCTTATTAAACATATAATCTTCACCTAATTTGTCACGTCTCCAAGTATCTGTTTGAGGTATATATGCTTCTTCAGTATCAGATCCCATTTTACCTAGGTCATGATTAATCGCTGAAAATACCAACTCTTCCTGGGTAAATGTAGTCATATCACAACCAAAACCTTCCCACACAGCAGACATTGATAATGCTGCTTTAACTACTCGATTAACATGGTCGACATATCCACCTGGAAATGCCGAATGGTATTCTTTCTTATGTGCCGCTGGCATCATAATAATACGGTCTTCATATTTTTTATAGAAATCTAGTAATTTTTGTTTACGATCTCCAGTAATATATGTTTCAATGTTGGTGTTAAACTCAACCCAATTAGATTGGATTTTCTCTGCGGATAATGTCATAACTTTTATTGTATTTAATTTATTAATTTTGTTGTTGTTCAACAAGGTCTTGTAATTCTGCTATTGTCTGTTTTGCATTTTCAATAGCTTGAATAAATTCCCCTTTAGATTCCCCCATCTTTATCATTCTTTGTAAGTTGATCATAGATGAATCTAATTTTTCTAATTTCTGATGTGCTAAGTTTTTATTTCTCATAATTTTTATTTATTAATAACGGGATTAATTTTACCCCCTTTTTCTATTTTTATATCCTTTTATTCCCAATCCTCTTTTTCCCAAAACCTGTATTTCCAAGTTACGAAATGGATTTTAGATATCCAAGCCTTTTTCAATATCTTTTTTAAAGGTTTTTATTTTTAGTAGTTTTGCGCATCTTTCATACTGTTCTGTTGATTCAAAATATTCTATACCTTGATCTAAAGTAGATAACAATGCGTCTTTCTTATAATCCATAATAGTTTCTAAATCCTCTTGTCTTTCTAAATCTATTTTAGATATATAACTCCATGCTCTATTAAATACTACAAATGATGATGATTCTTTAGTTTGTTCAACATCAAATGGTATTTTTTCTCTTTCATAGAATTTTTTTAATTTAGAATGAAATACATCATGGTTATAAATAAGTTTAACATACATTCCCAACATCATAACTGCTTCATTTTCTAAATCTTGAGAAATATCAATTTCTTTACCATCAATCTCATCAGGAAATAATGAATCTATTTTACTTTTATTTATACCCATATTTGGTGTTTTATTATACATATTTATTCTTCTAACACCTTAAGTTCTTTCTCTATATGTTCAGACATTGCCTTTAATTTAGCATATTCTTCAACAACATTTTCTTGTTTTTCATTTGCTGGGTGGAATCTCCAATAATCTTCCATTATTGTAGTTACTGCCATTAAATCGTTTACTAATTCTGTTTTTTTATTTTGTGTATTTTCCATACTTATAATTTAAAATATTTAACTCCTGTTTCTGTTTCTTTACTTACCCAAGGGAGATTATCACCCATCAGTTCATTTAATTCTACAACTCTTTGTTGATTTACTAAAAAATCAGTTGTTACTCTCATTACTATCATATTTCTTGCCGATTAAGTTAATGACTTTTTTTGCTTCCTCCAAACTAATTTGAAAAAATTCTTTATTATTATTTACCCTACATGAATGTAATTTATGGTGTACTTCACGTTCTATAATCTCACCATTAAAACATTTATAAGCCCATTCAACTTTATAAGGTAATGCAACACCTGTAGCAGAAGATATTTGTTTTGCACGTTCATCTGGTGTTTTTTTAGTGTAACCTATTTTTAAAATTCCGGGTGTAGTAGGGTTAGATAAACAATAAACCCATTGATCTCCTTCACCCTTATCCGCATATAACCCATATTTTTTATCGGTATAATACGTTACGTCTTCCCATCCCTCACCCCTCTCGCTGGGTGTTAATGTAAAATATTTAGCATGTTCTAAATCCGTATTCCCATAATTTTCTTTTAGTGGAATAAATTGCTTACTTTCTAAAATTGTTAATTTTCTCATTATTCTACAATTATTTTAAATGATTTTTCAATAACTTCTCGGGGACCTACATCATTATTAAATGTAGTTTTAATAAATACTTGTAATGTATCACCAACCATCTCATTATCCATAAATATTTGCTGTCTAGGATTGTAATTATATTTACTATATGTACCTAACAAAGTTTCAGCATAGGGACATTCCCAACAAAAATTCTTTTGTATCTGATACCCAGCGATATTTAAAGGAGGCATTATTTTTACTATATCTGATAGAGTATATTCGATTTCTCCAATAGGTATTGGATTATTAAATCCACCTCCTGTAAACCAACTTAATACTGAATAAGTAGGCACAGTAAATCGTAAATTATCTAATGCTATCCAATAATCAGAATCATATTGTGTTTCAATTAGCGGAACACCATTAATTACTGCGTTAACTTCATCAAGTTCTCCTCTAATAGTAAAATATTTAGGACCATAATAAAAAACATGCCAATACCCATTACTATCTTGATAAGCATCGGGTTGGACTAACTCATCTATAAAAAATTCTGCGTTACAATTACCATCCACACAAACATTTTCTATAATCTCCTCTGGGCTACATGCCCAGAAGAGGATTACTAAAAATATATAAATTATCTTTTTCATTATGCTACGAATTCTAATGCTTTACTAAACATTTTTTTATTTACGTCTTGATCTTGTTTGAAATTCTTAATAACTCGAGCTTGACGTTTTTTTCCTGTTTTTGTAATATATTCGAAATTTCCTTCAATAATATTTTCTTGAACTCTATTAAATACTTCCCAAAGCATGTTTCCTTCATCTGCTTTACGTTGAACTTCTAAAACTTCTTCAATTGCTTGATTATCAAAGGTATTTTCCGTACCTTCTACTCTAATATCTAGAAACGATTTAGCAAGATCAAACATTTGCTCTTCTTGTAATTCAACTTCTTTCATCTTATTCATTGCTTCAACAGTTAAAGGTAATCTTTCAACCATCTCTTTAATAGTATCTTGTAAAGTTGAAAAATCATAACCCATATGACGGATCTTTACATCTTCAAATGTATCTGTAGCTATAACTAAACCATTTTCACAAATCATTCTAAATAATCCAGCTGTAAATTGGAATGAATTTTTACCATCGTGAGAATTTGTAAGTAATACTTGTGGGTAAACCGTATCACCATCATCACCATTAATAACAACATCATTATTTCTAAAAACAACTAGATGCTTTTGAAAACCATTTGTTGACTCTTTTCTTGATTGAACTTCTTTTGCATCAACAACTCCCCAACCTAGTAATTCCATATCTTTGATCACTTGATCAGTTGGAATGTGTGTGTACTTATCACTCGTATCTTTTGAACCAACTTGGGTAAAAATACTTGGAGCAATTTCTCTTAAATCTTCTAAACTTTTGAACTCTGAATTTGTGTAATCTAACATAACTTTTATTTATTTTAATTAATTAATTGTTGTTAATTTTTAACAACACGTGAATATACGAAAGATAGCCCGGGAAGCCAAGCTTCCCGTGCATTACTTTTAATTATTTTTATATATTTGGGCCATATTAACTTTAGATTTTATTTTAAAACCTTTAAGGGCAGCATTGTATATATATTGTTGTAGTGAAACAACACTTTTACATTTATTTACTTTTAAAATATAATTTTTAAGTTTAGTATTAAAATCATAATTTTTAGTAAAATATTCTATAGTTTTTTCTTTAGCAACATCTAATGTAACTATTGGTTTTGAACTACCTCCACTAAAAAAGGTGGGAATATTTGTAATAGCATCTTTATTTAAATTATACATAACTCTGATTTATTTAATTATTAATATACTTGAATATACGAAGGATAGCCTGGGAAGCCAAGCTTCCCGTGCATTACCTTCAATTATTTTTTAAACAATAAACTTGGTGAA
>Ga0209632_10000804_pt1 | contig 32222 bp, 23 predicted proteins | sample COG_10_FD_184754 | JGI IMG/M metagenome (GOLD analysis project Ga0209632, IMG submission 184754) | Pelagic Microbial community sample from North Sea - COGITO 998_met_10 (SPAdes) (version 2) | ecosystem: Environmental > Aquatic > Marine > Neritic zone/Coastal water | place: Helgoland, sampling... | reverse complement strand
CGAAAGTTCTTCTCCAGAATTCAATCAGAAAATGGCTGCGTGTAGAGGTCTTTTTGATGGCAGCCAGAATCTCTACCTACATGTAAATGATGCCAAAGGAATTATGGAATCAGTGCTTTTTGCTGAATCTGTTAGAGCGAAGAAGCCTGTTGTAGTTGGTGCCAACGAAGCTTGGTTGGTGGTAGATTTCTTGAGTGCTAAGAAAGTGCCGGTAATCTTAGAACGAACACACTCATTGCCTTCAAATGCTGATGATGATATTGACCAACCGTACAAGACTGCCAAGGCCTTGTTTGATAACAAAATCACTTTCTGTTTTGATTATGCTGGAGATATGGAAGCCATGGGTTCTCGTAATCTACCTTTTGCAGCAGGAACTGCAGTGGCTTATGGTTTGCCTAAAGAAGAATCGGTAAAAGCGTTGACTTTGAATGCAGCTAAAATCCTTGGTATTGATGTTATTTGCGGTTCGCTAGAAGAAGGAAAAGATGCCACACTCTTTGTCTCCAATGGAGATGCATTGGATGCATTGACCAACGATGTAACTCACGCTTTCATCCAAGGCCGCCCAGTTGACCTAGACAATCCTCAGAAATTCTTGTACCGCAAGTACAAGAAGTAAAACCGATTTTTACTTAAATGAAAATCCCCATCTGATTCAATCAGATGGGGATTTTGATATGGGCTATTTGCTAAAAACTAAGCTTCGGCCTTATCTTTTCTATGAGTATAGTATCCTCCATATAATGCTCCAAGGGTAATTAGTAGTATGGCAAACCCATCAAGCGGCCCAGCTTCTTGAGGCACAGGAGGTAATGGCGGTGCATACGAAAGATGAGCCATTAAAACGAAGACAATAAGAAGTGGAAGAGCTGCGAGTAATCTTTTCATATCAGTTCTATTTATTGGCCTAGAGCCACTTTTTGTGATGTTCGGTTATTGCCATCCGCGCTTACAAATGTAATTGCATAAACGCCATTCGCAAAATCGGCTGTTTGTAAACGTCCAATACCGTTGGTAATACTAATGTCGTTTGTGAGCACTTTACGACCAGCCATATCCGTTATTTCTACTGTTCCGTTCATGTTATCTCCGCTAGTTGTTTCCACTACAATAGTGTTGTTAGGATTGGCGTAGAGGCGAAATCCGTTGTCAGATTCATTTACACCTGTACCACTTACAGGGCTAAACCACAATTGGAACCGGTTAAACTCATCAGCGCTTGTCATTGCAAAGCTGTGCGAATCTCCTTGCTGCATTGGGTAGAGCGAACCATTACTCAGGTCTTCTAAAAAGACGTTTTGGTTATCAAACCCTTCCATGCTGTCTGCAACGAATGTGTACGTGTCAGCAGTTTCAACGAACGTCATTAATGGAATAACCTTACCTGTGTGGGGAATAGCTTCATACGTAGCAATCACATAGGTTTCGTCATTTTGCTGTGCACCGATAGAAATGGCAGGGTTGCCACGGAACTTGTATGCATCTACCCCCCAATCCTTCTGGTCTGTGGCAAACTCATCAAAGGCAACCAGCGTTTGATTAAACAGCTCCAAATTGTCATTATTGATACTTAGCCACATACGTTGACCGTTTTGAGCAGCCATTCTAAAGAACTGTCCATTGCTGCCACCACGTTGGCCATTGTTAAAATCGATGGTGCCCGATGTTTCACAATTCACAAAGAAACCTTGGCATGATGGAACGCTACTTACTGGGGTGATACCACTCCCACCTGATGAAATCGGTACAATAGAGCCGCCACCAGTGAACGTAGCGTAATCATCTGTGGAGAAGGCGGCACTTCCTGCGTTTTCATCTGACCAGAAATACAATGCCCCATCTATGTTTGAGCTGTTGTCTGCAATGAACTGATCGGCATCTAACGATGATGGGTATGGGTTGCCAATAAGATTGAAGACACTTGGCGCATCTGTTGAAGTCATAAGCTCTGTGCTACTTGTAACACTTGGCGTATAGTTTCCATTATTGGCCACACCGGTGAATGTTGCAGAAGCACCGTTGGTAGAGAAATAACCCTTACCAGCGCTCATTGTACCTGAGTGCGCTACCCATCCTGGATCAGGGTCAGGGTTGTTGTCATCTGTGCCGCTATTTGTACCTAATAATGAGTTGTACAAATATCCACTGCTGCCGGGAAGACCTCCACCTACGACTGGTGTGCTCCAACCGTTGAAACCACCAGAAACATTGCCTTGGCGTCTTACTACAATGTTTCCGGTAACTGTACCACCACCGAAAGTTGTTCCTGTTCCGTGTAGAAGCTGTGCTCCGTTTTCAAGAACAAGGTTTCCGTTGGCTGCTAACGCGCCACCAACTTCTGAGCGAGCAATATCGCTTACTGTTACGGTCCCATTCAGAGTAACTGTTGTGCTTACGTGGTAGTTAGCCACATTCACGTTTCCTGTGAGTGTAAGTGTGCTTGGTCCTTCCATCGAAAGCGTTCCATCTCCAAAAGCAGCACCACCATTGTTCACTACGTTGCCCCACACGTTCAAGAAACGGTTTGCGTTAATTGTAAGGTCCGCGCCTGCATTAAGGGTAAGGTTTTGACATGTAGCTGCTGGTGCAGCAGCACTTATAACTGGCTGCGTTGCCACGTTAGGAATAATTACATCATTTGTGTTGGTAGGAACTCCAGGACATGGGCCCCAGTTATTCGCCTCATTCCAATCTGCATTTACAGAACCATTCCAAAGTTTGGCGGTGGTAGATGCAGTTGTGGCGTTAGGTATGTTGAGGTTATCAACACGTAGATACTCCCCGCATGAACTGCTATGCTGCCATCCTGCTCCAAAGTATTTAAGGTCAAGACCAGTATGTGTTTGATTTGTAGCAGAGACTGGCGTACCAAGACTACCTACGTTTGGTGCGGCAAAGGCCGATGTACCATCATCTCGTACAAACAAATTCCATTCTCCTGTACATGGATCGTAAGTAACCTTAACACTATAGTAAGCGTCTGCATCTATCTCAGTTGAAACTGCAACATCAGTAACATTGACATTTGTGCTTAAACCACCAGCAAAACGAATAAGTTTCACTGGGTCAGGAGTGCTGCCATTTCCAATAATAACCGCGTATCCATCAGCGTTCACACTTTCGAAATCATTTTCGTCAGAACCAAGTACCACTGCTGCCGCATACGTTCCTCCACCAAAACCAGAAGGATTAGTACGTGTCTGTTTCATATTAAACAACCACTCCAACGATCCTCCTGCGTTGTCGAATATGGTCTCATACAAGGTTTCTCCATTAAAACGTATTTGTTCCATTCCAGTGCTACCAGAAGAACCTGATGAAGTCCCAGCTACACATCCACCTAAATAGAGTTCATTGCCATCAATGGCAACTCGTTGGGCTTCATTAGAGAAAAGGCCGTCCTCTGTCCAAGAAGTAGAACCTCCACTGCTAGGGATTCCAACGGTATTGTTATTCGCTCTGTTGAAATCATCAAACAACTGATTTGGCTCATCTGTCACATTAATATTTGCTGTGAGGTCTGCAAACACGCTACCGTTATCGTTTGCAGTAATCTCAATGAGTTCTTCCGTATCGTGGCTAAGCCCCGTAAATGTGTGAGTACCGCTGCTAAGGTTGGCTGTAGTTGGAGCACCCGAAAGTGTTCCTGAGCCACTGGTAAGGCTCAGAGTTATTGAGTTGCTGATGCCAGTATCAACATTACCGTTAGCATCAACCGCACTTACCGTTACGCTAAAGTTGCTGCCTATAGAAATCGCAGCCGGTGCATCTATAAATTGTAGAGTAGCTACGATGTCGATGCCATTGAGGGCGACATCGCTTAGTTCCGTAAACGTTCCTAGCTGGGATGCAAGTAACACATTTGTCTCTGTGGTTACATCAGCAGCATCTAGGCTAAATCCAAAATGTTGACCGTCTGACCCAGCTGGAAGTGTTGCATCAAGTGTCATTCTCATTGAGATGACAGCTGGTGTCGTTCCATCTGTAACGGTAATTGATGTCGTAGGCGTGAATGTAATGGTACTTGCGCTTACCAAGAACGAACCCGAAATGGGAGTTGCACTAGCTCCAAGAAAGAATTTTACATTACTAATTGCATCATCCCATGCTGGAACCGTATTGCCACCAGACTGACGAATGGTAAATCCTTCATAAATGGTTGGTTTGTTATCCGCATCGTTGCTAGAACCATCTCCATCGTATAGGTTAAAACTCCAAACTTCTGTTCCGTCTGTGTTGTTGTTAATGGTTCCATTAACAACAGAAGAAATACCGGTTGCCTCTCCACTTTGTTCTATAATAACGCTTTCCGTGGATGTAAGGTTGTCGTCATCGGCAATGGTAAGGTCAACTGCATTTGGTGTGCCCACAACAATACCGGCAGATGGACTACCAATGGTAAAGGTGGCTGTTTCGCTGCCTTCTACGTCAGAGTCATCAGCTACGTTAAAAGTGATTGTTCCTACTGTCGCGCCATCCGCTATAGTGATGTTTACGGTGGACAGGAAATTTACGCCCGTGAAGTCAGTTGATGCCAAGCCGGTACCGCTAAGTGCAACTACAACTGTTTGGCTACCTGTAACGGCAACATCTGCTGTCGCTGTAAGCGTAATAGCCGTTGTTCCAGCTTCAGTACCTGCTGTGGTGTTACTGGTTAACGTAACAGATGGCAATGCCACAAAACAATCGCAGGTATGACTACCAAGGTCAGCAATATTGTCTATTGCAAATTCGGTCCATTCCGTTCCTAATGTTGTAAACGAAGCTGCGCCTGTTCCGGTTGGGTCAGCATCTATACCTATCTGTACAGCCGGGTTTCTTACAAGGGTCTGATTCTGGGTGTTATTCCCACTCAAACTCCATTGAGAACCTGGGTCGTTACCAATATTACCGAAAATGTCAATGTTGGTTCCAGCTTTTGCAAGGGCCACTGCATCATCCCCGTTGAAATTCACGGAGTTGTTGTCTGTGGCTGTGCCGCTATAAATGGTAGCACTGGAATTTTTATAAACCACGGTGCCGAAAGCAGGAATCGTACCACTCAAGGCATTGTTGGCTGGGGTAGAGCTGCCATTAGCGTATGACCTGAGCGAGTAATTTCCCGTACCAAGATCGATGGCACTAGCCGTTGGGTTGTAAATCTCTATGTATTTGTTGTTGCTGCTTCCTTCTACATATTCTGAGATGAACAAATCGGAACAAGGCGCAGCTGGTGGTGTGGTTACTGCTCCATCTAGCGCAACATTAACAGAAGTGGCACCGCCTCCAGATATAACTGCATTGCCTGATGGTGTACCAATGATAGCACCTGTTAATCGTACATAAATAGTACGAGGCTCTCCCGTTACATTACCGCCAGAAACAGGTACAGTAAGCGTGGAGGTAAACGTGGTATTGTCTAACGAATATTCAAAGCCAGTAAGTGCGGCAATACTGAGGTCTCCGCTTAGATTGTCTCCTTCTAGTGTAAAAGTTTGCGATGCTGATGGAGTGCCTTGTGGCGTACTAAATCCAGTAAGCGATGTAGGCGCGGCCACAATTACCGGAGCGTCATTATCGGTAATATCAATATCCTGTGTGGCTGTGCTTCCAATGGTAACGCCACCACTTGGGTTGCTAATTGTGAGGGTCGCTGTTTCTGCGGTCTCTGTTAGTGCATCGTCTACAACAGTAAAAGTTACTGTGCCAGTTGTAGCGCCATCTGCAATGGTAATAGTTGTACCACTTAATGTATAGTCGCCAGCAGTAATGTTTGTTCCTGTTACGGCAAGGTCAACCGTTTGCGCTCCAGTTACTGCAAAGGACGCTGTGGCTGTAACGGTAATCGCAGTTGCTCCTGCTTCGGTACCAGCGCTTGCAGATACTGATAGGTCGACTGGCGGAAATGCCGGGGAATAACAGCTCCACTGAAGATTATTGATTACAGTTCGATTACCGCTGTTTCGTAATTCAATATCAATATTACCTGTTTGGTTTACCACAACTGAGAATGTAGTAGAGGAGGTGTTAGAAACTGTAATATCTCCACCGTACTGTGTGCCATTTACAAATACTTGAAGAGTAGAATTTCCTGTGAAGGCACGAGCGTAGTCAAAACTCAAAGTGCCGCAGCCCCCTGCTACAGAAGCATCGTTGGTTAAAGACCCATTACGCAGGGTAACAGCTTCGCTACCGTTCAAATCTTGATCGCCACGGGCATCTGTTGCTGTCCAATCAACCGAGTTATCAGTCCAGTTAAGGGTTAAATAAGACCCACTATTACCAGAACCAGTAAAGTCAACGCTTGCACAAGGCGCTTCGGCAAACGTGGCACTGATGGTATGGCCGGTAGTTACATTGGTAAAATCGTAGCTGGTAACGGCCCCTACCGAAACACCGTCTACCAATACATCCAATACACCATAACCCACATCTGGTGTAATGGTGTAAGATTGGCTGCCACCGCAAGAAACCGAAGTAGTGCCACTTGGAGAGATGTTTCCGTTGGCGCCCGCGCTGGCCACAATATTGCTTGATGCCACGGACGTGTACACAGCAGTAATGGTGTGCGGTGCTGTTACGTTGGTAAAACTGTACGGATTGGAATTGCCGGCAGGCGAACCATCTACCACCCAATTGGTAAAGGTGTAGCAAGCATCTGCTGTGGCAGTAAAGTCTTGGTCGGCTCCTTCCGCTACAGCAGTTGTGCCGGGTGTAATGGTTCCGCCTGTGGACTGGGTTACGGTAATGTCGTTTCCGCCAACCACTGGATTCGTATTTTCAAGTTGTAAATAATCATAGGCGACCTCCTCACTTCCTGAGTTCATTGACATTTCTACTCGCAACTCAATGTTAGAACCACTGACCGAGATGTCTTTAGTGAAAGAAGCGAAAGTATTCGTCAGGGCCGTCCCATCACCCGTACCATCGTAATCCGTGTCAAGATATGCACCATTGTTGGAGCCTGATTGACCCGAGAACCAAATGGCCGGAGTCCAGCTCCCTCCATCAATTCGGTAATCCAAACGGAGGTAATCAGCTTGGTCAATACCCCCTCCACCAGCACTTCCTCTAGCAAAAAGGCCCGATATTCGAACATCGGTCATCCCAGCTATGGATTGGCTGTTGAAGATGACGGCCTTGGGATTGTTCCCGTTACCTCCGTTGTCATCGATATCCTCCCCTGCCCAGAAGAAGATTCCGTTTTGTCCAGAATAGCTACCACTTATTCCTAATCCGTCTGTTCTTCCGTAATGATCAGATGAGCCGTCATTGAACTCATCATCAACCGCATCTAACGTATATCTGACTCCTGCCCCGTCCGTTTCAAAATCTTCAGTCCAGAAAACCTGGCCAACACCCATCAACGGGCTAATGAAAACAAGAAGAAGAGCAGAAACGAGAGGGAGTAAATTTTTTTTCATTGTGGGTTTGAAAATCGGATGGCAAAAATACTGGGTACGAGTACGATAGCTGTTAAGAAAACTTTAATAAAATTTTTTAGGCTCACGAAAATAAGGCCCAGTACCCACAATTACGGGTTTTGCGTAGTGTCAATAAGGGCTATTTGTGCACAAACTGACATTAAGAACCTGTTAGTTAGGTGTTAGTAACCGAATTTTATGAGCGAGTAATGCTTAGCTGTGGTTTGGATATTCGACAAGCGACACGGTTTAAATAGAGGAAAATCAAAGGGTGGATTCTCTAGATTTATTTGCTGGATTAGCGGAGGAGAAAAATTGGATGGTGAAAAAACAGAGCCAAGAGTTGCAACGATTTGGTGGTTCTTGAATTCCAACCACAGATTCAACAATCAAACAGCCTGCGAACTAATGCTTTCAGTAGCCTTGGCGCGTCTATCGCAAACCTCCTCAAAGGTTTCGTCATACTTAGCGTGATTGGTGCCCATAAGGCGATCCCAAACATTAAAGTACAAGCCGTAATTACAGCTGAAATATTTGTGATGCATGTTATGATGCGTGCCTGTATTGTGCCAGAAAGTGAGCTTGCTTTTGGTAAATCCTTTAGGAAGTATTTCATAGCCTAAATGTCCAAGCACATTGAGCGTAAACTGGTATAGTGCCCATGTAAGAATGGCAATGGGGTGTACTGGAAGAATCAAAATGACGAGCGGTACAAATGAGCCTTGCACAATAGCTTCTAGTGGATGAAAAGCAAAGGCCGCCCAAGGTGTTGGGTCTGTGCTTTTGTGATGTACGAGGTGCACATATTTGAAAACGGGCCGCCAGTGCATTGCTCTATGTGTCCAGTAGAAATAAGCATCGTGTAAAATGATGAGCAATGGAATGCTTACCCAGAAATAGACCATTCCGTATTCGCTCATATCTCCGTATACCGTAGAATAACCGCCTTTTACTAAAGCTAGGATTCCCATACTGATGATGGAAAACACGGCCACAGAAGAAATGGAATAAAGCATTTCCCTTCTGATGTCTTTAGCCTTTGGCACCTTCTGCTGAATTTTCATCCGAAAGGTTTTAGATTGGAACAGCACGTAAAAAAGCAGGTAAGGAATGCCTGCGAATAAGGTGTATCGGATTAAATTCTTTCCACCAGAATTGATGAATTTATCGAGATAAACTTGCCATTCCATGAGAATAAAATTAAGCCATTACCATTTAACGGCAACTTTGCCTATAGATTTTCGACCTTCAACGTATTCGTGTGCTTCGGCAAGATTAGCTGCTTCGAAGACTTTACCAACCACAGGTTTTATTTCTCCTGCTTTCCACAATTCAACAACGGCCTTCATCGTTCTAGCCAACACTTCTGGTCGGTCGTCTGCCACATGCAGCATGTTTACCCCAATCATTCCTTTCGAATTCATCAATAGTTGAATCGGGCTGAATAACCCAAAGTTGGCAGCAAGTTTCAGTTGATTGATGACTTGTAATCCGCCATCAACCTGTTCGGCTGCACCAAAACCCACAATTCTCCCGCCTTTTCCTAAGGCTTTAAATCCATCCGAATAACTCTTTCCGCCAAGCGAATCGAAGACCACATCCAACCCTCGTTTGCCGAGTTTCTCTTTAATCACCTTGGCAAAATCTTGCTTTCGGTAATTGATAGGGAAATGAACGCCTTGCTCAGCGATGTATTTTAGCTTTTCTTCCGAGCCGGCCGTTCCGTAAATAGTGCAGCCTTTTCGCTTTAGCAATTGAACCAACGCTGTACCTACACCTCCAGCTGCGGCTTGCACCAGAACGTGGTCTTCTGGGAAAACGGAAACGCGCTCCTCCGCACAATGGTAGGCTGTGCAATACTGAACTGCCAGTGCCAATGCTTCGCCAAGCGGCATATCTTCCGGAATTGGTTGAACTGCTCTTTCATCAGCAAGAACATGGGTTGAATATCCTCCAAAACGAGAGAAGGCAACTACACGCGTTCCTGCAGGAAACGTTTCGCCACCAATAACCGATTCGTCCATGGTTCTACCAACCGATTCGTACCCAACCACGCAAGGCGTTGGAGGAGCATCTTGGTACAACCCTTTCCGCGCCATAATGTCTGCGAAATTGATTCCGAATCCTTCGGTTTCAACTCGAATAAAACCTGATTGAGGCTGCGGAATTTCCTCTTCACGAAGCTCGAATGCCGTTTTAGCTGACCCGTGTTTGGTGATGTAATATGAACGTTTCTTTCCCATGTCTTACGAACTTAGTTTGTAGAATCAGATTTCGAGCTAATCCGCAATTTATTTGCAATGATTTTAGCCAATTCCAAGTTCGCCTCGCTATCGAAATGCGAAAGGTCAACGAAGTCTTCTTTTTTCCAATGATGTTCTAAAGCTTCCGAAACGAATGAAATCCGGTTGCTATCGGTCACCGTTTTCAGAGCGACATTATAGTCATTCATCATATTGTCCATCTCTTCGGTTGGCACGAAAGGAATCCACCAGCTGTAATCACCCGTTATGAGAACCTCTTCTAAAAGCGTTTGTGGCACAAGCATTACCTCAATTCCATTGCTTTTACACAGAGAAATAATACGCTCTAAGTTACTTTTGTAAATGGATAACGCCCGCTCGTCAACACCCTGATGTCCTCTGGTTTTTACATCTACCTCTTGGTTCGGACACGTCTCAATCAGATTCAATTTTTGCCCAAACAGAACCATTAATTTTAACGATGCTAGAGCCGGAATATTTTCGTTCTTACACAGACCGAAAGCACCGTACAATGAAGGTTGATGAAAGTCGCTGTAGTCATCTGCCAAGTTTTCGATATTGATGTTTCGTAGGTCGTTAAGTCCAATATAATAAATGGCTAAATCAGGCTGTAATTCTGAAAGATACATTTCTGATTGAAGTAGGTTTTCTCGACTAGAATAACCGGGAACGCCCATGTTAATGACCTCGTAATTAGCACCTAGTTCTTTCGCTAAATGAGAGGGCCAAGTCTCGTCATTATTCACTCCCACGCCATAGGTTGTAGAGCCGCCAAGTGTAACAATTCTGATTTTTTCTTTTGGTTTTTCAACTGTGAACTCATTACTTCTATAGCCAAGCGAATTATGCGAATAGGTGAGATTTCCTCGAGTGTGGGTTGCGTTTTTAATGAGCGAACCAACAAGTTCCGGATGTTCTTCAAACAAGTATTGATTCTGGTTTTTTGCTATGCGGTGTGCCCAATTCCCCGTTATTGCTTTGTATGCAATTGCGCTAGTTAACTCCAAACAACCAAATATGAGTAATGCGCCAATTCCATACCGAACAACTGAAGATAGCTTTGGCACTTCTATCAGCGCTAGTAATACAAAAAGGATGGCTCCAAGCCAGTAATATATCAGAATCGCATCTGTAGATAAGGCCATATCAAACCCGAAAAACTGCCTAGAAGCGGGACAGAGGAAAAAAGCCACTGCCGTGAAAACGATTGAAAGAATAAGATTTGGGTTTTTGCCGTTCATTACCTGATTAAGAGAAGCCAAATGTATAAATCACTTATTCTAGAGGCTGGAATTTCGTTTTGCATGATGCCTAACTAATCCAACAATTCAATTTGCGTTTATTCTTTCCTTTGCCGCAATGCACAGAAACCTCGTTACAATTGCTTTAATCTGCTACTCCCTATCCGGCTTTTCGCAAGATGCAATTTCAGGTTTTGTGCAGGATAGCCTTACCAACGAACCGTTGGTGTTTGCGCATGTGGTTCTAAATGATGGAACACGCGGAACGACTACTGATTTAAATGGCTTCTTTAAAATTAGGGCTAGTGGTTCAGTCTCTCATATTCGTATCAAATATATTGGCTATCAAATGCGGAAGTTCCCGGTTGGCGCTAAAACCGATTCGCTCATTTATAAGCTTCCAAAATCGAATACGCAGTTGGCGGAGGTTACAATACTTCCTGGAGAAAACCCAGCGGACCGTATCATCAAAAAAGTGGTGAAAAACCGAAAGAAAGCCGACCCCGGAAATCTGCCTTATTTCTCTTACAAGGCATACGAGAAAATGATTGTCACGTTAGATGAAGATACTACCCTGACCAACAAACAAGCAGCTGAAGACACCATGGTTACCGCTATCAGGAATCTGTTAGAAAAGCAGCACATTATGATGTCGGAGAACGTGTATGAGCGCAAATACCGTAATGGTAAATACACCGATAATGTAGAAGCAACTCGCTTCTCAGGTATGAAGAAACCACAGTTTGCAATGCTTACCAGTCAGATGCAATCGTTCTCGTTTTACAAGGATTATTTCTCGGTGGGCGAAAAGGCATTCCTTGGTCCTTTAAGCCCAAATAGCTGGAACAACTATTTCTTCAATATTGAAGATACGCTGATGGTGGAGCAAGACACGGTAATCATTATCAGTTACCAGCCCAAAAAGGGGAAGAAATTTGATGCGCTGCGCGGAATGCTACACATCAACATGACAGACTTGGCGCTTATGAATGCTTCGGGTACGGTCGTTAACGGGCAAGGGGTTGAAATAAAAGTCCAGCATAAATATGAGAAACTCGGGGGTGAGACATGGTTTCCTACGCAACTAAACACCGATTTCACAATGCTTGGTGTAGATGTTGGAGGCTTCAATTTTAAGGGTGTTGGTACAACCTTTAATAGAGAGGTGAACTTGGATGAGAAAGTTCGCGCCATCGATATAGGCACCAATACTTTGGAACTAGATTCAAAGGCGCACAAGAAGGATTCTGTATACTGGAATGACCAACGTGAAATGCCATTATCGGACAAAGAAATTCAGACGTACCAAGTGATTGATAGCATTGGTGAAGAGATAAATCTAGATAAACGGATTAAACTGCTTGTTGCTCTAGCAACGGGCCGTTTTCCCATTGGCCCTGTGGAGTTAGACCTCGATAAAATTATCGACTTCAACGATTATGAAGGTTTCCGTTTAGGAGTTGGATTACATACGTCTCCAAACTTGATAAAGTGGGCGAATTTTGGCGCATACATTGCCTATGGTTTTAAGGATAAAGAGGTGAAATACGGAGGTGATGCCGAGTTTACGCTACATAAAAATTTAGGTCTTCAGCTTCGCGGAGCGTATTACCATGATGTTCGGGAGATTGGGGCGCAAGAGTTTTTGGTGGACGATAATCGTTCGCTTGGTTCTATGTACAGCGATTTGGTTATTCAGCGTATGGATTTAATTAACGGCTGGAATGCTGGCGTGAGAATAAATCCCTTGCGCGGCTGGCATTTTGAGGCTGAGTTTCGCCATCAGGATGAAGAGAGTAAACACGGCTACCGATATGTTCCGGAAAACACCACAGATAGCCTAACAAAGGCGCAATATGCTGAGGTCAGAGTTGGCTTTCGATTTGCGCCATTTGAGAAGAAAATGCGGTTGGGGGCTCGAGAGATTATTCAGGACAAGGGAGCTGTGATTTTGTGGGCAACGGTAACGAGAGGTTTCAAAGGAATACTCTCGTCAGATTACGCTTATTGGAAGGCTGACCTCAGGCTTCAAGGAAAATTTAGAATTCGGAAATTAGGGATGGAATTTTGGCAGCTAAATGTTGGTTGGATTTCTAATTCCACTCCATATTTAAAGATGTATACACCGAAATCGAACTATGACGACCTTTCGATTTACTCGCCTAATTCTTACGAAACAATTAGACCAAACGAGTTTCTAAATGGGTTAATTATAGGTGTGCACCATCGCCATAATTTTGGCTCGGTGAAAACGGGCATTAAGTGGATTAGACCAGATTTTAATTTGGCAAACAGCTTTGGCATTGGTTGGCTAAGAGAGCCTCAGCGCCATACCGGATTAACAATCCAAGATATGAGCAAAGGCTTCTTTGAAACGGGGATTGTTGTTGACGACCTTATTAAGGTGAACTTACTTGGAATTGGGGGCGGTGTGTTTTATCGCTATGGTGCGTATTCATTTTCCAATGAAATTGATAATCTTGCGTTCAAACTAAGTTTGAAAATTGGCTTCTAAAGACGCAATAAGTGTTAAAGTGGAACCACCTGAAAACGGTGGTCGTAGGTTGGTAATAACCGACATACATGGCTGCAATAAAACTTTCGGAAAACTGCTTAAAAAGGTCGGTCTTACGGCAAATGATCAACTTTTTTTATTGGGAGATTTCATCAATCGTGGGCCACGAAGCAAACAGGTACTAGACCGTGTGCTTGCCCTCCTTGATGATGGCTACAGTGTTTTTCCTTTAATGGGAAATCACGAAGAGAATCTATTACATATTGCCGCAAAAAACCCAGATGAACTTAAGATTTTGTTAGAACCGAGAAACTCGTTGAATCTCCTCAACAAAAAGGGAAATGTAAGAGGTCGATTTTTCAAATTCATGCGTAAGTTGCCTTATTTCTATGAGCTTGACGGTTACTATTTGGTACATGCAGGATTTAATATGAATATCAAAAAACCTTTTACCGATTCGCATGCCATGGCCTGGATGCGCAACTTTTCCATTGACAAAAAGCTAAACGGACGGAAGGTGTTGTTTGGACATACTCCAACAAAGCTTTCAAAAATCACCTCAGAAGTTAAGTCAAACTCCAAATCTATTTGTTTAGATAATGGATGCTCACACACTTATCTCGATAAGGAATATGGTCACTTATTGTGCTATGACCTTGACAGTCGGAAGCTCTTTAAGCAGAAGAATGTTGATTGACCTAGCTTAGAAAAAGCTGAATCCAACGATCAGTAGCAATCGGTGGTAAGCATCTTTCAATTCTGGTCCGAAGGCATCAGCACTTGTAATACCTTCTGCCCGATTCCAAACATTAAGAAACTGATAGCCCAGCGAAACGTTTAGTTGGGCATGTCCTCCCAATTTTATACCAAGACCTAGAGCTGGTTCCGCAAAAGCCCCGTCCCAAGTGTATGTTTCCTGTGAGAAAACACCAGCATTTCCTTCAGGTAAAATGTGGTTATAGCCTCCTTTTAATTCTAAATACGGACGTAATAGTCCCTTGAACAATTGTAAACGGGCGTGTCCGAAAACACCAATGTGGTGTTGCGTTGGGTTGCTGTCGTCCTTCGATTGATACATATAACTGAACCCTGGGCCGATAAAAAATCGCTGTCCGATAAACGCCCCAAAGGAACTAGAAACACGAGGAGATGGAATTTCATAACCAGCAACCTTAAATTCAGTTTCGTTACCCCCAACTTCAGAAAGCCTGGTGGTCTTCCCAATATGAAACCCAACTGTAGCTTCAGTGATGTTACTGAATTTGACGGGTTTGGACCCTCCCTTGTCTTGCGCCTTGGTGGTGGTCATGGCAAATCCAAGAAGCATCATTATCATTAGCTTTTTCATCACGTCTGTAATTTGGTTAGACTGGTTAAAACGAGAATGCCAAAGCGATATTATCTAATGTATTAAGACGGTCAAGTGTGTAGCGTTTAAAGTATTCACCATACAGATGTGGAGAACCCCACATTATCATCTATTCTAAAACAAAAGATAAAACTCTTATTTGGCAGCAACAAGACCTTTGATGGTTAAAGAGATAATCTACCTTTGTATCTTAATCAGCACTTACAACATGAAAAGACTTTTACTTCTTACACTATCAGTAATCACATCTTTCAGCATTCAGGCACAAGACTGTGATGATTTATTTATCTCAGAATATGTGGTTGGTTCGGGAAACAACCGTGCTTTGGAAATTTACAACCCAACGGATGCAGCCGTAGACCTGTTCGGTTATAAGGTTGGAAGGTTTCGTGATGGTTCTGGAACACCAATGTTGCTTGATTTAGCAGGAACTATCCCAGCATTCGGAACTTATGTAATTGCAATTGATAAACGTGACCCTAACGGAACTGGTTTTGAAGAGCAGGTAGACCTAGCAATTCAAGCCGTGGCTGATACGTTTGTAAATCCAGTATACGTGCAGGCTAACTCTCCGTTCTATTTTAATGGAGACGATGCGGTGCCACTTATTAAAGGAGACGGCACAACTATCGTTGATCTTGTTGGTAGAATTGGAGAAGATCCTGGTACTGCTTGGGCAGATGCAAATGGAACCTGGTGGACAACAGATAAAACGTTAATCAGAAAGCCAGGAGTATTAAGTGGTGTTACAATAAACCCTGTGGCATTTGTTGTAGAGGCAGAGTGGGACAGCCTACCGGAAGATACATTTACAGAGCTTGGATGGCACAATTGTGACTGTGCTTCTGTTGGAGTAAATGATGCAGAAACAGCCAAGATGAATATGTTTCCAAATCCTGCTGCAGATAAACAGTTAATGATTTCTACATCTGTGGAAATGGAGTCTATTCAGGTATTTAATATTATCGGACAAGAGAAAGACCGTGTGAATTTTGCTTACGGAGCAACCACACAGCGTTACAATTTAGAACATCTCAGAACAGGAGTTTATGTTGTGCGGGTTACTATGAGCAACGGAGCAATCCTTTCTCGAAAAGTAATGCTAGGCCAATAAGCCTAAAGCTTGATGTATCGCTTTCTCTTCACTTTTTTAACGGTATTGATTACCGTAACAGTATCGCAGGCACAAAAAACACGTGTTTATGGTGTTGTGAAAGATGCCAGTTCTGGTGAAACGCTCATTTCTGCAAACGTATTGGTAGCAGAAGGTAGAGGGGTTGTAACCGACTTTGATGGTAGGTACTCAATTGAGGTTGAAAACGGCTCTTACACCATGCAAATTTCATACATAGGGTATGAGGCAACAACGCGGGAAATTAAAACAAGAGGAGGTCAGTTAGAGGTAAACTTTGCTCTGCAAACAAAGACACTTAATGAGGTAAGGGTTGTTGCAGACATGGCAATCGATCGTGAAACCCCGGTGGCCTTTTCCAATATAGAGCCTGCAAAAATCAAGGAGGAACTCTCTTCTCAGGACATCCCCATGTTGTTGAACTCAACGCCTGGTGTGTATGCTACGCAGCAAGGAGGAGGTGCAGGAGACGCGCGCGTAACCATACGAGGATTTTCACAACGTAATATTTCTGTTCAAATTGATGGGGTTCCGATGAATGATATGGAAAACGGTCAGGTGTATTGGAGTAACTGGTTTGGGTTGGATGGTGTAACACAGCGGATTCAGGTGCAACGAGGTTTGGGAGCAAGCAAATTGGCTATTCCTGCGGTTGGTGGTAGCATGAATATTTTGACGGCTGGAATTAGTTCCAAACAACAAACGGAAGTTGCGGTTACTGTTGGTAATAACAATCTTATTAGGACGAACATTAGCTATAATTCTGGCCGATTGAAAAATGGGTGGGGCGTAACTGCCGCGTTTGCATATGACCATCAAGAAGGCTGGGTAGAAAGCACTGGAGCCAATCGTTTTTTTTACTTCCTAAAACTTCAAAAGCAAATCAAGAATCACACCATCAGTATTACAGGAATGGGCGCGCCTCAAAAACGTCAGCAGCGCAGTTATAAGCAAGAAATTTACATGTTCGATAGGGCTTACGCTGAAAAGGTGGGGGTTAATTTAAGTGACGAATCTGTTACCGAGAATATGGCTGCCGGTTTGCAGGGTAATTATGGGAGAAGATATAATGGTCAGTGGGGATACGTTATTCGTGACAGGAATAACCCAAATGCACAGAGTGAAGCTCAAAGTGTTGCCGAAAACTTCTACCACAAACCCATTTTTAATCTGAAGCACTTTTGGGCTAAGGATAAATGGGCGGTGTCCAACGTTATTTATGGTTCATTTGGGAATGGCGGAGGAACGCGTCTTCGAGGAAATACAGAATACGATCCTTTCGGCCAACTAGATGTTGATAGTCTTTATGAGCAGAACATCTCGGGTACACCGTTCGTTCAGGCTTACGATACTATTGCTGTCAATGATACTAGCCAGTATAAATCTGAAAATTATATACAGGCTAACATGAATAATCACTATTGGTACGGCCTCATATCTACAATCAACCATCGGTTCAATGATACATGGGAAATGTCGGTAGGTATTGACTTTCGCTCGTACTGGGTTGAGAGGTATAGCACGCCATACGACCTGCTTGGGGGGAATTATGCGGTGATTTTTCCGACAAGCGAACCAGAGAACCTCTTCAATTCGTCCACTCTCGCCCGTGACAATGTCAAACGCATTGGTGATGTGGCTGGCTATCGGGCAAATACATCCGTGTACACGGGGGGTGTTTTCGGCCAGGTTGAATACAAGAAGGACAAGTTTTCGGGTTTTGTAAGCGTTTCTGGTGGGCACAATTCTTACATCAGAAAAGACCAATACCGTAAGCGCGATTTGGTGCTTTCTGATACGACAATGCGTCAATCGTTGGGCGCCAATGATACAATTACATATAATGGGACCCAATACACGGCTGCTAGCACAGAAGCAAAGACGGCCACAACAGATTGGGTTCACTATTGGGGAGCAACGGCTAAAGCTGGCTTGAACTTTAATATTAACGACCATATGAATGTGTTTGTGAACGGTGGGATGTTCTTACGTCCGCCAACGATTTCAGATGTATACGCTGGCACATCTTTCAATTTCGTTCAGGGGGTTAAAAGTGAAGTTTCTTGGGGTGTGGAATTGGGTTATTCAATTAGTTATCCTCGCTGGGCGGCAAATCTGAATTTATACAACACGGTTTGGGAAAACAGACCTATTACCACAAGCGTTAGCATTGGAGGAACACCAACCACAATTTCTATTCCTAACATTGGTTCTACCCATCGTGGAATTGAGTTGGATGGAGCGTATAAAACACCTTGGTACTTCGATATTGAAGGACTTGTTTCTTACGGAGATTGGAGGTGGAAAGGAAATTCGTTAGCGTATTACTATCAAGAAGGAAGTGATGTTCCGATTGATAGCGTGGATGTTGAAGCGGATGGTGTGCATGTTGGAGATGCAGCGCAGTTTCAGGTAGCAGGAAGCATCAAGATTAAACCAATCAAGGACCTTTATATTAAAAAGTGGCTTACACTAAAGGACGTTTATCTCAAAGCGCAAATCACCTATTTCGATAACTACTATGCGAATTTTAACCCGCTCGATCTTCAAGGAGAAAACAGAGGTCGGGAATCGTGGAAAATTCCCGCCTACTATCTGTTTGACATCCATGCAGGCTGGACAATTAAGCTTAAAAAAATGGACGTCAGTCTACGAGTATCCGTCCTTAACGTAACAGACCATGTTTATATCTCAGATGCTCAGAACAACGCCACCAGTTCTCAAACGTTTGACGCTACAGGCGCAAAGGTTTTTATGGGACAAGGCCGAAGATGGACAGCTACTGTTGGCGTAAAATTTTGAAAACACACTCAATGAAAAAAATAACAACACTTTTGGCTTCGGCCATTTTGGCCACAACCACTTTTGGTCAAACGAGTTTACCAGCATCTTGGAATTTTGATGATCCGCAACCTGTTGGTTGGACAGAGGAGCTTTCTAACAATCCTGGTAACACACGATACACCAATGGTTCTGTAGGAGCTGCCTGCAAACTAGACGGAGATGATGAATATGTTGTAGTTCATTTTAGCGATGTATGTGGTGGAGTTACGTACGATTTTATTGGTCAAAGCTCTGCTAGTAATGATGTTTTCACAGTTCAAGAAAGTGCAAACGGAACAGACTGGACAACGCTTAGATTGTTTGAAGAAGCAGATCTTGACGCGGCCTCGGCTTGGACTGAGTTTACCGATATCCCTTTAGCTACTACCCGTTACATCAGATGGTATTTTACTGAAAAGCAAAGCGGTAGAAATGTTGGGCTCGATGAGATTACTTTAATTTCTCAAATTCCTACAAACGCTCAAGAAATTGGAGTAAGCAGTGGTGTTACGCCAATTGTAAACAACGGAACTTTTGTTGTTGGTAATAACACATCTACCGTTATCAGTATCGAAAACGTAAACCTTTTGGGTGGAACGGATTTAACCATTAGCAACATCAGTTTAAGCGGTATAAATGCAGCCGATTTTTCGCTCGGAACAACCCCAACAACAGTTGGTGCAACTGCTGTTGAACAGTTTGATTTGACGTTTACTGCTGGAGCGATGGGTTCTCGTTTTGCAACGCTTACAATTGAGAATGATGATGCAAATGGAGATGAAACAACGTTTGTTATAAACCTATACGGGATTGGGGGAGATTATGCTACGGAGCCATCAGAAGGCCCAGCTAACCTCCAGATTACAGACGTAACCACATATGGTTATGAGGTAAGTTTTGATGATGCAACCGTGGTTCCTGAAAACTACATTGTAATTAGAGGAATCGAGAATCAATTCCTTAATCAGCCCATGGACGGTTCAACCTATGTTAAAGGTGACTATATCGATGCATTTACGCAGGTTGTTCATGTTGGCCCAGCCGGTTCGTTTAAACCAACTTATAATGTGGCTAATACCACCTATTATTTCGCTGCCTACTCCTTCAATGGCCCAGCCGGGTACGAAAATTATTATACCAGCGCTCCACTTGATGGTTCTGTTACTACACCGGAAACCATGATGGGTAACTATTACGATGGAATTGACCCTAATCAAACCAGCTTTATTTCTGATTTGCAGACGCGAATTAGCCAAGGGTACGACCAAATATTCTACAGCAATTACGCGCCAATTATGATTAACAAATTTGCTTCGCGAGATACAACAGACGGGCAAAAAGTGGTTACAGGTGTTTACTCAGGATACCAGCATATGTATTTAGGTGCATTTTTCTATGATGTATTAAGTAGAGAGCATTCTTGGCCACATAGTTGGATGCCAGCTTTTCCAGATCAAGATGGAGACGAGTACTCGGATATGCACAACCTTTTTCCAACACACCAAGACAATGCAAATGCTGTAAGAAGTAACCGTCCGCTAGGCGAAGTTGTTACGCCAGCCAGTTCATTTTTAGATGCGCAGTACGGAGACAATGCCGATGGTCAGCGAGTTTACGAACCGCGTGATCAGCATAAAGGTGATGCGGCTAGAGCTATATTTTACATGGCCACAAAGTGGAATGGAACAAGTGGGAGTTGGGAACTTCCTAATCCAATAGATTTTATCGTTCAGTATGGTCAGGATCAGGATGTTTTAAAGCAATGGCACCTACAAGATCCGCCAGATGCTTGGGAAATTGCTCGAAACGATTTTATTGAAAGTGAGCAAGGCAATAGAAATCCATTTGTTGATAGTACCCATTGGGTTTGCTATATCAACTTTGATGACCTTTCATACATATCAAATCCTACGGTTCCTTGTTCTACAACAGAGCCAGAAGGAATTGAAGAGCAATTGGCTGGAGATTTTTCAGTTTCTCCAAACCCTTCAAACGGTGAGGTTAGTCTTAATCTGAACTTGATTGAAAAGCAAGAATTGACAATTGAATTAATGGATATTTCGGGTCGTCAAGTTTCAGTTCAGTCTAACAACTTTAACGCTGGCCTTTCTAGACAAAACTTTGATTTCTCAAATCTTGATGCTGGAGTTTACCACATGGTTTTGAGTGGTGAAAAAGGGAGAACTACGCTGAAAGTTGTTCTTCAATAGGAAAGGCAAAAAGTTGAGTTTTGGAAAGCCGCTGATTGAGAAATCAGCGGCTTTTTTGTTTCAATCAATAAAGGCTTTCACCTCTTCAACAAATCCTTTTGGATCTTGCGCATGAACCCAGTGGCCGGTTTGTAGCGACTTGAAAATCGAGTTTGGAAACAGCTCCAAAATTTCAGCTTTGTCATCTTCCAAAACATATTTTGATTGTGTTCCGTGGAGAAACAGCGTTTCAATTTCAGCGCCTTCAGAAATTAGCAGTCCCATTTCCTCAATATCATCAGCAATTACGTCTAAGTTAAATCGCCAAGCATACTTTGATGAACCATCCTCCTGTTTTTGTCTGTAGATGTTTTTAAGAAGAAACTGAATGGTGCTCTCATCTTCATCCAACAAGTGACTCAGAGATTCTTCGGCTTCTTTTCTGCTTTTCATGGCGTCTAAATCCAACGCCTGCATAGATCTGATTATTAAATCGTGATGAACAGGGTATTGTTTTATACCCATATCAACCACAATCAATTTAGACAGTAACTCTGGATGCTCAGAGGCAAAAAGCATGGCCGTTTTCCCACCCATAGAATGCCCAATAAGCATAGCATCTTCCAGTTTGTGTTCCTGAAAAAACTCGAATAAATCATCAGCCATTTCCTCATAAGTATGAGAATCGCAATGAGGTGATTGACCATGGTTTCGCTGATCAACCAGATAAACGTGATGCTTATCGGCAAAGGCCTTCGAAAGCGAAAACCAATTATCTAACGACCCGAAAAGCCCATGAAGGATAACCAAGGGTTTCCCCTCGCCAAATTCTTTAAAGTTCAATTTCACCGTAAACAGTTCTTATACATTTTCACCGCGTTGCTCATTCCCAAATAAAGCGCATCCGAAATGAGTGCGTGCCCAATGCTAACCTCCAACAGGTTTGGAATGTTCTGATTGAAATAAGTTAGGTTTTCCAAACTTAGATCGTGACCAGCGTTAATCCCTAAACCAACTTCATGCGCCACTTTTGCCGCTTTTACAAAAGGGGCTACGGCCTTTTCCTTGTCTGAAGGAAAACTAACCGCATAACTCTCCGTGTAAAGCTCAACTCTGTCTGCGCCAGTTTCTTTGGCCGCACGAATCATTTTTTCATCGGTTTCAATAAAGATGGAAGTTCTAATTCCGGCATTCTTCAACCGATCAATGACACCCTTCAAAAATGCTTGATGCTCAATCGTATTCCAACCAGCGTTTGAAGTCAAAACCCCTGGTGGGTCAGGAACCAAGGTTGCTTGCGTGGGCTTCACTTCTAACACAATTTCCATGAACTTTTCGTTCGGATAACCTTCAATATTGAACTCAGTATCTACCACGGGTTTTAGATCGTAAACATCCTGGTAACGAATATGTCGCTCATCCGGCCGTGGATGAATGGTAATGCCGTCAGCTCCAAATTGCTGCGCCTTAACTGCTGCTTCAACCACACTAGGATTGGCACCGCCTCTACTATTTCGCAGAGTAGCGATCTTATTAATATTTACACTCAGTTTGGTGTTGTTCATTCTTTGGTATTGAAACTTAATTGTTGCCAAAAGTAGACTTCGGCAAACAAATTGATGTTAGCTACTTGCAGTAAGCAATAACAAAACAGTACATGTTTGCGTTTACTTTGCACGCAATTCAAGAAAATGCTCGCTAGAGAACTCATATCTAAAGTTGTTCCACCTCTGAAGCCAAATGACGAGGTGGCTAGGGCTTTGGCGTGGATGGATGAGTTCAAAGTTTCACATCTGCCAGTAGTTGATGGGAGAAATTTCATTGGAATTATTAGCGAAGACAATATTTTGGATGGCGAAAAAGACGATACAGTTATTGCTTCAAAAGAGGTAATGAGTCATGCCTCGGTACTAGAATCTCAGCATATATACTACGTCATCCGTAAGCTGACATCAACTGACCTTTCCGTTGTTGCTGTGGTTGATTCCGAAGATAAATATCTTGGGTGCATCACGCTTTCTGACCTCGTTGTCAAGTTTGAGGAATTGGCGGCAATAAATCAGCTAGGAGGAATCATCGTTGTCAATATGAATAAGGCTGATTATTCGCTTGCACAGGTGGCACATGTGATTGAATCAAACAACGCCAAGATTTTAAGTAGCTACGTTTTTGAACGTCCGGAAACCGGAATGTTGGAGCTTACTCTGAAAGTAAACCGTGAGGAAATCAGTTCGATAGTTCAGAGTTTGGAGCGTTATGATTATCAGGTAATTGCGTATTTCCAAGAAAGTGCGCACCTTGAAGACCTCAAAGGCCGCTATGACGAGCTGATGCGGTTCATCAACATTTAGAACGATTTTTTATTTCCGCTTTCTCTTCTTCCTCTTTCTCCTTTTTTCTTTTTGTGCCCAAGCGCAGGATGATGTAACCGTTTCGTCTCTAACATTTGAGGGAAACAAGATTACACGAGAGCGAATTTTGCTACGCGAAATGACCATTCGCGAAGGGCGATCTATTGCTAGAAACAAGCTTAACCAACATTTAGAACGGTCAAAAGGAAACGTTTGGAATCTTCAGCTTTTCAACTTTGTAGAAATTGACACATGCTGGTTTTCACCCACTGAGATTGACATAGTTGTTCGAGTAACTGAAAGGTGGTATGTCTGGCCCATCCCATTCGTGGATTTTGCAGATAGAAACCTAAGCGAGTGGTGGGAAACCAAGCGCTTAGATAGGTTAGATTATGGCACGCTGGTCAAGTGGAGTAATTTTCGAGGCAGAAGAGAGGAACTCACCCTGCATCTCCGATTCGGGTTTAATAATCAGTATGAATTGAGGTATAGAATCCCTTATCTCGACCACGCTCAAAAATGGGGAATAGAGTTTCAGGGGGGGTACAGACAAGGGCGTGAGGTAGCATACGCAACAGTTGATAATAAGCGTGTGTTTTATAAAAACCCGAACCGATATATCCGGAAGCAGGGGTTTGGAACCATTTCTCCTACGTGGCGTCCTAACCTTTATAACGTTCATAAATTGGAGGTGGGTTATACACATTTCTGGATTTTAGACTCTGTTGCCAAACTGCAACCACAGTACTTTGGTGCGGAAGAAAATGTGGTCAAGTATTTTTCACTTGAGTATGAAGTGTTAAGAGACGTTACCGACTACACCGATTATCCTTTAAAAGGCTATCGCTTCGAGCTCAGGCTAAGAAAAGATGGCTTTCGAATACTGGATAGTCCGATTGATATTTGGTCATTAGAAGTTGAATTTGCTAAGTACTGGAAGCTTCATAAACGATGGTATTTTTCTCATGCCCAGAAAATCAAAGTCTCATCTACCAATGGGCAGGCTTTCTCTCTTCAGCGGGGTTTGGGCTATGAGCGTGATTTTGTGAGAGGGTACGAAAACTATGTTGTTGATGGGCAGCATTTTGGTCTGTTGAAAACGGCAATTAAATGGGCAATTTTTCCGTTTAGAAAGGTGAAACTTAAATTCTTGAAATCGGACAAATTCAACACGTTACCCCTTGCGCTATACGCTAATTTCAATTTTGATGTGGGCTACGTCATCGATAATCAGTTTAACCAAGGAAACCCATTGGCAGGTAGCTTACTTTTGGGCGGAGGTGCAGGAATTGATATAGTTACCTTCTATGATATTTCTTGGCGTTTTGAATACTCCATGAATAAGAATCTCGAGCATGGGTTTTTCGTACATTTCACAAAGCACATTTAAATGATGCAAATAGCCGTACACGGAAGACTGCGTTTTGAATCTGACCGACCTAGGTTGCAGGCTGTTTTAAACGTGCTTAATCAAAAATTCCAATCAATTTCTTACACCCAAGAGTTAGCTGAAATAGGTGGGCTCCCGATGGATGGAGTTATTCCTACAGAAAAGTTCAGAAAAGATCAGTTTGATGCACTGGTCTGCATTGGTGGTGATGGAACAATACTGGAATCTGTCAGGAAGGTTGGAAATTCTGGGATACCAATTCTAGGCGTTAATGCTGGTAGACTGGGTTTCCTTGCCAGCACTCCCTTAGAGGAACTCGAACAAGCTTTTGAGAAACTAAAAACGGGAGATTTTCAGGTTGACGAAAGAACTCTTGTCAAAGCCGAGACGGACGACAATCTGTTTGGTGGGGATAACTATGCTTTGAATGAGGTCAGCGTTCACAAAAACGCAACATCTTCCATGATTGTTGTAAACGCGTATTTGGACGATTTCTTCTTAAATACTTATTGGGCCGATGGCCTTATTATTTCAACCCCAACTGGCTCGACTGGGTACTCCTTGAGCGCAGGCGGTCCGATAATCGCGCCAGGAACAAGCAATTTTGTCATTACGCCAATTGCACCTCACAACCTTAATGTGCGCCCTTTAGTTATTGCTGATAACAGAAAAGTCACGTTAAGAATCGGTGATGCTGACCCGAGCTTTATGATGTCTCTTGATTCACAATCAAATATTATCAGTTCGGAGGTTGAAATACGAGTTTCCAAGGCCGATTTTCAGGTTGGTCTGATTCGGTTTGGCACAAATGACTACTTCGATACATTGCGTGGTAAGTTGATGTGGGGCATCGATAAACGCAACTAGGTTTTGTGCTAAAACCCTTCCTGACCATTATTAGTTATATTTGCAGACGTAGTAAAATTTGGTTAATTGTCTTCTTATGCGAGCAAAAGTATTTTTACTTCTTCTTGTAATTCTTCCAACTTTGGCCAGCGCACAGCGTTGGAAACGCCAGCGTTATGAATGGGTTGCAGGCATAGGTGCAACCCAATTCTTGGGAGATCTCGGTGGACGAAGCCAAATTGGCTCCGACTGGTTTTTCGATTTAGATGCTGCATCAACGCGCTATGTTGTCAACCTAGGTTTTCGTTACAAGATTTCTCAATACGTTTCGGTTAAAACCGGCTTCTCCTTTGGAGAAATTGCGAGTCATGATAAGTTTACAGATGAACCGTTCAGAAATAATAGAAATTTACACTTTCGATCGCCCGTGGTGGAGTGGGCAACTCAAATGGAAGTTTCTTGGATGAGAGAGTCTATTGGAAGCCGTTACAAGATTAGACGTGTCCGTGGCCGAGGTAGAAAAGGAAGCCAGGTTTATGTCTATGGTTTTGCTGGAGTTGCTTTGCTCTACATGAATCCAATGGCAAAGTATGATGGTAAATGGTATTCGCTTAAACCGCTTCATACAGAGGGCCAGGAGTATGTTCCTTCAAGAACAGAATATGCTAACTGGCAATTGACCATTCCATTTGGTGTTGGGATGAAATACGCACTTGATAAAAAGAGTAGCATTGGTTTGGAATACGGGCTGCGAAAAACATTTACAGATTATATGGATGACGTAAGCACAACTTATGTTTATACGAAATGGGCACCAAATGAGTTAGCAATTCGGCAAGCACTGGGATATAATAATGTTGCTGCCGGACTTGCAGACCCATCTTTGAATCCCGTTCCAGATAATATAGACTCTTTCACTGGTGCATGTGCAGCGTGTCCAGGACAACAGCGAGGAGACCCTAGTGATTTGGACTCATACATGTTCTTGATGATTACCTATCAGCGCAAAATCCGAACGTCAAGGAAGGGGCTTCCTAAGTTCTAAAACTGGTCAATCAGTTGTTATGAAACGCTTTAGTATTCTTTTTTTAGTTCTTTTCGGATGCGTTTCCACCAGTACGGCTCAGTATTCTGAGTTTGGCATAATGGGTGGAGTTTCCTACTACATGGGAGATTTGAATCCCGAAACACCATTTAAAAAAGTGCTTCCTGCAGGCGGAGCTTTCTATCGGTACAATTTTAATGAGCGCTTATCTGCTCGCGGTACGTTTACTGTTGGATATTTAATGGGAGACGATTCCGATTCAAAAGTTCAATCTCAGTTAGACCGAAATCTGCAATTTGAATCTTGGTTATTCGAATTCAGTATTACCGGAGAGTTTAATTTCTTTAAGTACGCCCCAGGCGACATGACCCATTTTATTACACCATTCCTGTTTGGAGGTGTTTCGATTTTTAATTTCAACCCTCGCGCTGAGGCGAGTGACGGAAACATGTACGAACTTCAACCGCTTGGTACAGAAGGACAAGGAACCGTTGCTTACCCCGACAGAAAAAAGTATGCGCTTACTACTGCAGCTATCCCTTTTGGTTTGGGTTTAAAGCTTAATATTTCAAAAACATTTTCTGTTGGATTGGAGTGGGGAATGCGCTATACGTTTACCGATTATTTAGATGACGTAAGCGGTGCATATGCGGATCCGAATGTAATCCGATCTGAGCGAGGAGACATTGCCTATGAATTGTCAAACCAGTCAAATTTGTTGGATGAAACGCTTGAAGGAAGGCAGCGTGGTAACTCAAAAACAAACGACTGGTATTCGTTCGCTCTCATTACATTTTCAATGAATCTCAAGGCGCGACCGGCCAAATGCCCTGCCTATCAATAAGTCTCAAACTCTAGTATACCTTTGCACCGCCTTTAAGGGTGTTTTTTAATTTATTGATGGCCATAGATTCCCGTATAGACCAGAGTAAATTGCCAAATCACGTAGCCGTAATTATGGACGGAAACGGACGCTGGGCAAAACAGCGTGGTAAACTGCGCACCTTTGGTCATAACAAAGGCGTAAAAGCTGTACGGGAAACGGTCGAAACGGCAGCCGAAATTGGCATCGAGTACTTGACCTTATATGCCTTTTCTACCGAAAACTGGAATCGTCCGAAATTTGAGATTAATGCTTTGATGACCTTATTGGTAAAAACCATCAGTAAGGAAACAAAGACGCTTACAGAAAATAACATTCGGTTAAATGCAATTGGAGACTTAGAAAGCCTACCTGTGTCTTGTCTAAAGGAATTAAATGAGGCAATTGAGAAGACCAAGGACAATACACGCATGACTTTGACGTTGGCGTTGAGCTATTCATCAAAGTGGGAAATTACGGAAGCGATAAAGGCGATTGCAAAAAATGTTAAATCGGGGGAGTTAGACGTAGATGCAATTGATGAATCAACCATCAATCAGCATCTTTGTACAATTGGAATTCCTGATCCAGAATTACTTATTAGAACAAGCGGAGAACACCGCATATCAAACTTTTTGTTGTGGCAAATTGCTTACGCAGAATTGTATTTCACAGATAAATTGTGGCCAGATTTTGAAAGAGTAGATTTTGAAACGGCAATAATTGACTATCAAGGACGAGAAAGAAGATTTGGAAAAATCAGTGAGCAGGTCAGCGCATAGTCGCGGTCAAATATTGTTATTTGTACTATCGGTGATGATGCTTTTTGTATCAACCACTGCTAGTGCGCAGATTTCTGTTGGTGGCAACACTAAATTGGATTATGCAGCACCCAAGCAATTTGAGGTGGGTGGTATTACCGTTTCTGGTACAAAGTATCTAGATAAGAAAGTACTAGTTCTTCTTTCTGGCCTTAGTGTTGGAGAAAAGATTCAAGTTCCAGGAGAAGCAACTACGGAGGCTATTCATAAACTTTGGGACCAAGGTTTATTTAGTGATGTTGAGATTACGGCAACAAAAATTGTTGACGATAAAATCTTCCTTGACATCCGCCTTCAGGAGCGCCCTCGTTTAAGTAAGTATGCCTTAAAGGGAGTTAAAAAGAGTGATGCGAACGATATCCGAGAATCAATTCGCTTAATAAAGGGGAAAGTGGTCACCGAAAACCTGATTGTTTCCACCGAGAATATTATTCAGAATCACTTTATCGATAAAGGGTTTTTGAACGTGGAAGTGGAAACCATTGAGACACCTGACACCACTTTACCGAACAACGTAATTCTGACTTTCAACGTTGATAGAAAGAAGAAAATTAAGATTGCTAAATTGATTTTCCGAGGTAACGAGGAAGTAAAAAAAGGCAAGCTTGCTGGAACGATGAAGGAAACCAAGCAGCGTAAGTGGTGGCGCGTTTGGAAAACGTCTAAGTTCCTTGATTTTGAGTACGAAAATGACAAGAAGGCGCTTATTGCGAAGTATAATCAAATGGGATATCGCGATGCTCGAATAATTAGCGATACGATTTATGCGAGTAAGAAGAATGCCATTAATGTAGAGATTAACCTTGAGGAAGGAAGGAAATACTACTTCCGAAACATCACCTGGTCTGGAAATACCAAGTACTCGTCTGAAGTGCTGGGTAAAATTTTGGGGATTAAGAAAGGCGATGTTTATGATCAAAGTAGGCTAGATGCCAACTTGTTTATGAATCCTAACGGACGGGATGTGAGTTCACTCTATTTGGATGATGGTTATCTGTTCTTTAACGTTCAGCCAACCGAAATTCTTGTTGTGAATGACAGCATTGATTTGGAGATGCGCGTGCGCGAGGGCAAACAAGCAACTATTAACAGGGTTACGGTAATTGGTAATTCAAAAACGAATGATCACGTTATTCTGCGTGAGTTAAGAACTAAGCCTGGACAATTATTTAGTCGAGCGGACATTATTCGTTCTCAAAGAGAGCTTTCGCAGCTAGGGTATTTTAACGCGGAAACCTTAGGCGTAGACCCCAAACCAAACCCAGTTGACGGTACGGTTGATATTGAATATACCGTAGAAGAAAAACCCTCCGATCAGATTGAGCTTTCTGGTGGTTGGGGAGCAGGAAGAATTGTAGGAACATTGGGTGTCACTTTCAATAACTTCTCCTTACGAAACATGTTTAAGAAGGGAGCTTGGCGGCCACTTCCTGCAGGTGACGGACAGCGTTTAAGTCTTCGGGCCCAATCAAATGGATTATTCTTCCAATCGTATAATTTCTCCTTTATGGAGCCATGGTTAGGAGGAAACAAGCCCAATGCTTTTAGTGTTTCAGCTTACCATTCGGTTCAGTCTAATGGTGTTCAGCGTGGTGAGGCTAGACGTGAAGCCATCCGAATTACTGGTGTATCTGTTGGTTTGGGAACCAGAATGAAATGGCCTGATGACTTCTTCCTTATGCAGCATGAGTTAAGCTATCAGAACTACATCCTTGAGAATTACCAGCTTATTTCTGGTTTCAATAATGGAAATTCACACACTTTCAGTTATAAGCTCACTATTTCTAGGAACTCCATTGGTGACCCTATTTTTCCAACTTACGGTTCTATTATCTCAGGTAGTATGGAATTGACGCCACCATTCTCGGCATTTACTGGGCTGGACTATACAACAGCATCCGCATCGGAAGCATATAAGCTTATAGAATACCACAAATGGAAGTTCGATGCCAAGTGGTATATCTCTTTGGCAAAGAATTTGGTTATAGAAACCAAAATGCAGTTCGGGTTTCTCGGAGGTTATAATAAAGATCTCGGAATTTCTCCTTTTGAAAGGTTTTATGTTGGAGGGGATGGATTGAGCGGATTTGGGTTAGACGGACGGGAAATTGTTGCACTGCGTGGATACGATAACAATTCATTATCATCAAGTTTTGGTGGAACAATTTTTACAAAATACAGTGCTGAATTTAGGTATCGCATATCTCCAAACCCACAGGCCACAGTTTATGTACTTGCCTTTGCGGAAGCTGGTGACTCTTGGCTCACATTCAGTGAGTTCAAGCCATACGACCTTAAGAAGTCTGCCGGAGTCGGAGTTAGAATTTTCCTTCCAATGTTTGGTCTTTTGGGACTGGATTACGGTTGGAGGTTTGACGATGTTCCAGGAAGACCTGACATGGCACCTGGACAGTTCCACTTCTCAATTGGACAACAATTCTAATACCATATCATCATGAGAAAAGTAGCCCTTACCCTTATCGCCTTTTGCTTTGCTCTTAGCGCAAACGCGCAGCGCTTTGGCTATGTAGATTCAAATTATATTCTTGAGAGTATTCCTGAGTATCAGAATAAGCAGAAAGAACTGAACGAAATATCGGTTCAATGGCAAGAAGAGATTGAAAAGATGTATGCCGAAATTGACCGGATGTACAAGGATTTTCAGGCCGAACAAATTCTCCTTACCGATGATATGAAGCGCAAGCGTGAAGATCAGATTATTGAAAAAGAGAAGGAAGCCAAGGAAAAGCAAAAGCAGCGTTTCGGTTTTCAAGGCGACCTTTTTCAAAAGAGACAAGAGTTTACCAAGCCTATACAAGACAAGGTTTACACGGCCATTAAAGAAGTTGCAGATGCGCGGGGATATGCCGTAATTTTTGACAAAGCCGGAACATTAACAATGCTTTACACCTCAGCTAAATATGACCTGAGTGAAGACATACTTGACGAGTTGGGTTACTCTGTCAAGTCAGATAAATAAATTTCTAATATTGCGCCCGTAAAAAACGAAAAATGAAAAAGATACTAATTGTAATTATCGCGCTTGTTATTGCTGCTCCGACCTTTGCACAGCAAAAGTTTGGACACATTGACTCTGCGGCACTATTGGAGTTGATGCCAGAAAAAGCGAAAGCAGAAAAAGACATAGAGGCATTTGCAAAAGAGTTTCAAACTGCTTATGAGGCAATGATGAAGGAGTATGAAGGAAAAGCTACATCTTTTCAGCAAACCGAAAAGGATATGATTCCAACGGTACGTAACACTAAAGTGCGAGAGATTACAGAATTGGAAAGAAGAATTCAGGAGTTCCAAACACAGGCACAGGAAGAAATTGGAAAGAAACAACAAGAGGTTTTGACTCCTATTATTGATAAAGCACGAAAAGCTATTGACGAGGTGGCTGTTGAGAAGAACTATACGTATGTGTTCGATAACTCGGCCGAAGTCGGAGTATTGCTTTATTCAAAGGACGCGGAAGATATAATGGCAGATGTGAAGGCTAAACTTGGCCTGTAAACCATAGTTCAAACAAATAACCATCTTTAGACCCGTCTTACAAAGGCGGGTCTTTTTTATGGATAATCGTCCCATTGGCATATTTGATTCTGGTATCGGTGGTCTTACCATCGCTCAGGAACTGCATCGTGTTCTTCCCAGCGAATCGATGCTCTATTTTGGCGACACCGCCCATTTGCCGTATGGCGATAAATCGCCCGAGACCATAATCGGTTACTCGGTTACTATTACGGAGTTTCTACTTAAACACAACTGCAAAGCAGTTCTTATAGCATGCAATTCGGCCTCATCCACAGCGTATGATGCAGTAGTTTCACATGTTCCTACCGATGTTCCCGTTTTTAATGTGATTGACCCGTTGATTGAATACATTTCAAAACGGTTTCATGCCGAAAAAGTGGGTGTCATTGGCACACGCGCAACCATTGGCAGTCATGTGTTTTTAAATAGAA
>Ga0209632_10000801_pt1 | contig 32272 bp, 29 predicted proteins | sample COG_10_FD_184754 | JGI IMG/M metagenome (GOLD analysis project Ga0209632, IMG submission 184754) | Pelagic Microbial community sample from North Sea - COGITO 998_met_10 (SPAdes) (version 2) | ecosystem: Environmental > Aquatic > Marine > Neritic zone/Coastal water | place: Helgoland, sampling... | reverse complement strand
AGAGTTGTGTGAAAACGAAGAATCACCTTTAGGAATATATAAAGATTTAGAATTACATATTAAAAAGGGTAAATTCGGATATTATTTGCAATATGGTGTTAATAGAGTAAGTTTAAGTTCTTATACAGAACCGATAGAAGAGTTAGATTACGAAAAAGCTTTAAAGATAATAGAAGGACAAGATGGAAATAAAATGATTTTGAGAGAGATTAATACAGATTTAAGTATACGAAATGGTAAATATGGGCCATATATATTTTTCAAAACATCATCAATGAAGAAACCCAAATTTTTTCCATTAAAGAAATGTCCATATTCCTATGAAACATGTGATTTAGATGAATTAACACTATGGATAAAAGAAACATTTGTTGAAGGAAAATAACTCTATAAAATATAGAATGTACAATACAACATTTATAAAATATTTTTATTTATTATTATTGTTTTGTGTAATATTTATTTCTATATATAACGATGTTACGCAAGAAATAGGTTATAAATTTTTAACAGCTTTCCAAGCATTATTTTTTGTAATATTTATGTTTCAATTAATGAATGATAATGCTAGGTCTATAAAAGCAGTACGTATAGATATTCCAAAAAGTAAATTTAATGTAGAAAGTCATTTTGATATTCCTCTATATTTTATTATACTACCTGGTTTAATATTACAATTAATTTCTTCGGTTTATATTACATTAACAAGTAATTTTTTATATAAAAAATATGATACAATGCAATTGTCGAGAAATAATCGTTGGAACTTGGACATGTTCAAATGGATGTTTATTGTAACTACATTTATGTTAATTATATTGATATACAGTTATTGTAATGATTTTGAGAGTGGGAATTTTTTTACAAAATTTTCTGGTTCATATAAATCATTTTTATTACTATGTATAGTTTCAACAATTGTATTTTCTATAATAAATTATGTTAATTCAGAAAAACTTAGCAAAATAATAGTTAAAAGTACAGATTAAAAAAATATATAAATATATAAATATATAAATACATATATGTCTCAAGTAAAATCAAGAGCAAACAGTACTGATAGTATTGAATCTATATATTTATTTGAAGAATATACTACAACTACTACTAAGATTCCAATAAAATGTGAAAAAAATAATTTTTTGGAAAAGAAAAGACGTAAACGTGAACAACCGATAGAAATTAGTAAATCTCCACAAATTAGCGATTTTTTAAAATTATTAAAAAAACATCAAATGAACAACTTAAAAAATTTTAATGAGTTAAATTATTAAAAATATAAAAGATATGTTATAATATAACATATCTTAAATGAAGTATCATGAAACAACTTTTGATGATTATATTAGTGCTAATTGTAAAATAAATTTTCACTCAGAATTAGAAAATGTAATTGAAAAAATTCCTAAAAATAAAATTAATATTGGTAATATAATAGTATATGGACCATCGGGTGTTGGTAAATATACACAAGCATTAAACATTATAAAAAAATATAGTCCAAGTGAGTTAAAATATGAGAAAAAGATGTTTTTAAATTCAGATAAATACAAATATTGTTATAAGATAAGTGATATCCATTATGAAATAGATATGAATTTATTAGGATGTAATTCAAAATTAATATGGCACGATATATTTTTGCAAATAGTAGATATAATATCTATTTCTTCACATAAATTTGGAATAATTTTATGTAAAAATTTCCACAATATTCATCCGGAATTATTACCTATTTTTTATAGTTATATTCAACAATATAATAATACTCAATTACCATTTCAAATCCATTATATATTATTAACCGAACAAATAAGTTTTATATCAAATAATATTTTAAATAATATAAAAGTAATAAATATTAAACGTCCGAGTAACGATATATACGATTATTTAAAAATACCTAATTCTATTGATAAAAAATGTATTTTGAATCTTAAAGAAAGTAATTTATTAAAGAAAACCAAAAATATAAATGATTTACCTGAAGAAACATTTGATATTATTTGTGATATATTAATAAAAAAAATAAAGAACAATAAAAAGATATCATTAATTGAATTTCGTGAACTATTATACGATACACTCATATACAATTTAGATTTTAACGAAATATTGTGGGAAATTATTACATATTTTACATTGCATAATAATATTTCAGAAGAAAATTTAAAAGATATACTTTTTAATTTACACATACAAATAAAACAATATAATAATAATTATAGACCCATTTATCACTTAGAGAATATGTTACTTAATATTATAAACAATATCACTATATGAAAAAATATTATGATATTTTTAAATTAAATGTAAATACAATATCACGTGAAAAACTAAGAACAAGTTATTTCAAATTGGCCTTAAAATATCATCCAGATAAAAATATAGATTATGATTCCACAATAAAATTTCAAGAAATTAATGAAGCCTATGATAAGTTGATGAAACATCATAAATATGATTGTGAAACATCTCAAACGGATTCTATTTTTGAAGAAAGTCCAAGAAGTTATTCGAATATTTTATATTCATTTTTGTCTACAATTACAGAAACGTATACATTTCAAAACATGCAATCAACAATTATATTTAAGATAATAGAAATAATTAAAGAAAAATGTTTAAAAAAGGCTGAAAAAATGTTGATGAGTATAACTAGTGATAACTTTAAGAAAATCCACAATATTATTCATTTACAAAAAGATATTTTAAATATTCCGGAAGAATTTTTACAAAAACTGGATGAAATATACAAAAATAAAATCTCAAACGATTCACTTATCCGGATATACCCTAATATTAGTGATTTATTGGATTGTAATTTATATAAATTAAATGAAAATGATGTTGAATATTTAATACCTTTATGGCATCATGAGTTAATATATGATAATAATAATTCAGAATTGATAGTTCAATGTATACCCAAAATGGATTCATCTACATATATTGATAATAATAACAATATACATATGAAGGTAAAATATAATTTATCTGAAATTTGGAAGAAAGATGAGATTATTATTGAAATAGGAAACAAAAATATAAATATTCCGGTTCATTCTCTACACATGAAAGAAAAACAAACTATTTGTTATCACAATATTGGAATACCGCGTATTCATTCAAAAAACATTTATGATATTACCCAAAAGGGTTCTATTTTTATTCATTTGTTATTGGAATATTAAAAAAAACATTCGTTTTTTAATATTCTATAGGATTTTATGCTTATGCTTCTTCAGCAACCACCTTCTTCTTCTTCATAATCTTCTTCTTTGGTGCTTCAGGTTCAGTGTCCTCTGCCTTCTTCTTCACAACCTTCTTCTTAGGAGCAATAGGTTCATCCTCTTGTGCTACAATATCAGTTGTTTCCTTTTCAACCTCTTGTGCTACAATATCCGGAACTTCCTCTTCGTCGCTATCCTCTGCCTCAACACTATGTTGTGGTTCACTCTTTTGGAAGACGCTCTCCACAGGTGCTTCATCATCCTTGATTTCTTGTGAATCAATTGCACCTCGTTCCTCATCAGATAGAAGTACACGACACTTACCATAAACACTAACAACTTCGCGAGGCTTGACGACACATTGAATCAACTTCCATGTTACACCCCAACCCTTACCACCCTTCCATAGTCCACCACATTGAAGAACACACGCTACCTGACTCAACTTTGGTACAAAGTCAACAGGTGTAACCCTATCATTAGATGGGTCTGGGAAAATCAAATTTTCCTTCGTATCATAAAGCTCCACAGCCCACTTACCATTGTAACAAGGAACCTTAGCACGAATACTAGCTGGCTTTGTAGTGTCCACCTTCTTAGTACCCTTAATCATAGAATACTTAACAAAAGGGAAGAAACTATGCTTACATACTTCACGACTTTGTTCCTCACCAAACCACAACTCAGAATTCTTTACACCAGCATCAATGATGGAATTCTCAAATGCCTTTACCTTGGCTAGAAATTCATCAGTCGAAGGCTTTCTGTAATCTTCTTGAGGAAAATTCAAAGTCATATTAAACTTACCATCACCACCCGTACCATCATCATAATCCGAAATACCCCAGGTCATCATCATAGGAGCCGAAATATGCAAAGAACGATTGGTTTGAGTACTTATAACATTAATGGAAAGACCACCACGCTCATTAACCTTAGGAGGCATGAACTTGATAGAATCGGTTTCCCATTCACTAGCAGATAGAACAATTGGTTTAGACATAACTATTTTTGACTATTATACAATAATTAATAGTATTATCTTTAAATCAATTTTATGCTAATGCATTTTGTATACATCAAAATAGAATATTATAATAAAAAATAAATATAAATATTATGTATATTAAATAAGTTATATGTTAGCAAATGAAATACTAAGTAATGAATTAATAGATATAAATATTATAACAAATAAAGAAGGTGAGTTAGAAATATTAGAGTGTGAAAAGAAAAGTATTACTGAAAAGATAACATCTGAATTGTATGAAAAAGATACTTCATGTATAGACTGTTTAAAATTACCTCAATTAAAAGAATTAATAAAATTTTTTAAAAATTCCATGATTTTACCAAATGAAAATGCATTCCAAATTAGAAAAGCAAAAACAGCAATAAAAACAATGCACGATTTTGGATTAGTAGGAAATAAAAATACAATAAAAAAAAGATTGGAAGATTTTTTGATACAAGAGATATGTGCTAAAAAAATTCAAAAAAAAATAAGAAGTCATTTTGTTAGAAAATTTATTTATTTATTGGGACCTGCGTTGAAAAATAGAAAAATATGTGCGAATATAAGTGATTTCACAACACTTGAGCCATTAGAAAATGTACCTTTTGATGATTTTTTTAGTTATAAAGACCAAAAGGGTTATATTTATGGCTTTCAACTTTCATCATTGGTGGAGTATATAAGTAGGCGAAAGTATAAAGAAATTAAAAACCCATATAATCGTGATTCTATGAATTATTTACTGGATAATATATACAAAATTTATAGATTAAATTCTATATTGCAGAAAAAGTATAATCCAAAAAAAAGGGAAATTAAAAAAAAACCTAAACCTAAATCAAGACCAAGAAATAATATAAATATTCAAAACCCGAATGTAAGAGGGCATAATTTATTTAGTAGTTACAATTATAATCATGAAGAGATGATGTCTATGATAAGAACAACACGTGCAAAACCATTATCCGAAAGAATTAGAAATATTTTCATAGAAATAGATAATTTAGGAAATTATACAGATTGTGCTTGGTTTACTTCATTAGACAGAAGAGGGTATATAAGATTTTTCAGAATATTGAGAGACATTTGGATTTTTAGAGGTCAAATACCAACACATATTAAAATAAAAATCGCACCTTTATGGGACCCGTTTTTAATGCAAACCGCTTATGATATTAATGATTATAGTATAGAAGATTTACAAAACCTATGTTTATCTGTAATTGAAGATATGGTTTATACTGGTGTTGATGTTGAATATAAGACATTAGGAGCATTACATGTTTTATCTGTACTAACTATTGTTAATTATTCAGCAAGAGAAGCAATGCCTTGGTTATATGAGTCATTGATATAAAAAATATAATTTCATAAAATTTTAATTATATTTTTTTGAAAAAAGGATACAAATCATAAATTTTAGAATAGTCATCATATGTTGATATTTCATGTTGTTTATTTTCAATATATTCATTTTTTTTGAAAAAATCAACAATATTTGTACAACCCAATTCTTGCCACGCAAGTAAATTGATATTATTAACATCATATTTATATTTAACATATTTTTCCAAATTGTTTAATATTTCTGAACCATACCCTTGTCTTTTATATATTTCATTTACTTCCAAATTATTAATTGTAGTATTTTTATTACAAACAATAAAATTTACTTTAGCCAAACTATCTTTATAATTATTAATTTTGATAGTATACAATGTTTTAGACAAAATAGGTATACATTTAATATTATAGGTTAAAGTCATATATAATAAAATGTTAAAATATAAAATACAAAAATTATAAAAAATAAATTAAAATAATGTTGTACGATAGTGCGAGACGGATTATTTTAGGAATAAATTATTTAATGCGTTAAACCATATAAAAAAATAGGTATATACAGTGTATACTTAGAATGGTAAGAACCGCTAAGAACGATAAAGCTCCTACTACTACTCCTGCAGCCAAGAAGACTGCTGCCCCTGCTAAGAAGACTACCACCAAGACCTCGAAGGAGGAAGCTCCTGTAAAGGATGCTGCTCCTGTTGCTGCTTCTGTAGCTAATGAGGTTGTCGAAGAGGCAACTGGTATCCAGCAAAAGCTCAATGAGTTCAGTGCTAAGCTTCAACAAATTAATAGTATTTTCTCTTCATTGAAGGGTGATTTTAAGACCCTTGAGAAGGCTGTTTCACGTGAAATGAAGGCTGCACAAAAGCTTTCATCAAAGAGAGCTAAACGTGCTGGTAATCGTCAACCTTCTGGTTTCGTTAAGCCAACTAGAATCAGTGATGAACTAGCCACCTTCCTAGGAAAGACTATTGGTACCGAGATGGCTCGTACTGAAGTGAGTAAGGAGATTAATGCATACATTCGTGCGAATAGTCTTCAGAGAAAGGATAACGGAAGATTCATTGTCCCTGACCAGAAGCTTACTAAGCTTCTTAAGCTCACGGCTGAGGATGAATTGAGTTATTTCAATCTTCAAAGATTCATGAAGCCTCATTTCATTAAGAACGAGGTTTCTGCATCTGCTACCGCATAAAAAAACTGTTAAATATGAATATTGATATGTTTATAACATTATTTGAATGTTATAAATCGTCAACATAAAATAAACCATGTATATTTATCAAATTATTATAATTTTTAATATATTTCGTATATTTCCACAACCAATTATAAAAGCAATATTCATGGTCTACTTCAATAATTGATTTTTTAAATTCCTTATACCATTTTATTGTTTCTATCAATGAATTATTATCATTTATATTATAATCTGTGCCTGATAAAATACATATTTGTTTGAAAACAGTAAACGACATATTTAGGTCGCTCAAAATATCATTCAAATTATATATCAATACTGTTTCGTTAACAATGCTAAAATGTCTAATAATATTACTACATCCATAAACAAACATATCCATATCATCGCTCATACATCCAAAACAGTTATTTTTTCTCATGATTGATGCACATTCTTTGTCTGCCTCTCCTTCTGCATTTATGTAAGATATATTAGCTTCATCTAGTATTGTTTTCACTTGTTGAATGTCTTTTTCTGAAATTTTAACAAACTGTGATTTTAGTTTTTCCATTTCTTTCAATATTTTTGTTTTTTCCTCATCATCATTTATCTCTAATTGTTCTTGTAACAAAATATACTTTTGCTCCGCTTCTTTTTTTATATATCTTCGCTTTCGTAATTCATCCATTTTTTCTAAAGGTGGTTTTCCATCAAATACAAATATTGGAATGATATTATACTTCTGAAAAAGCTGTATCATTAATATGAAATTATTTTCTAAAGTATCTTGTGAGCGAAATTTATAAAGATAAATACTAGTATCAATAACAATTGTTTTATTACGTAAATAAGATATATGTTTTTTCTGAATTGATTTTTTTTTACAGTTTTGTCTGAAATATTTATTTAGGTTTCGAATACCCATAATTTATACAGTTACATTTATGAATATAGTTCAATTCAATTTTATTATACATAGGGTGGAATGGTCTATATTTCGACAACGGTCATTCGCATTGTACATTTTAATTCATTATTCAAATGTTTGTCCATTTTTTCATTTGTAAATTTCTCCACTTTTTTTATATATTTCAAAAAATGCTCATTTTTGTATAATTTTTTGATTAAATCAATATATAGCATTATTTGTGAATATTCACCAAATTGGAATAATGTGTTGTTATTTTTGTAACACCATTTTTCAAATTCATTTATATTATACATAAGTATCAACTTGATAACATAATATGATAAAATATGTGTATGTTCCTTGAATTTAATAATTGTAGACGAGTTATCGATTAATTCTTCGTAAGTTAAATTATAATTTTCTAATACTTTAACCAATTGAAAAAATGAAAATTGAAGCTCTTTTTTTAATAATAAATGAAATTGTTTGGAAAATTGTTCTTTATTATCTGTCTGTAAATATGATATTATAAAAAGATTTAATACTTCAGCCCACGTTTCACAATAACTTTCATATACACGTAATCCCCTTTTATTTTCGACTTGGAACATTTGAAAAAGAAGTGATTCTGATACTTCATCATCAAAATTTGAAAAATCTAATCCTAAAGAATGAAATGATTCGTGAATAAATACTTTAAACCATTCTTCTAATCGATAAATACAAATACTTGCTTCTTTTTTACATGATGTAGTAAATGCACTATTCGCATGAATTGTATCAAATATTTCTTTTTTATGTATTTGTTTTTTATGATTTGATAAAATAATATTAATATGTAATATATCACTACATTGCTCTCTTATATGCGGTTGTACAACAAAAAGCCATAAATAAATTTTGAATAAACAATCAAAAAAGAATTTTTTTATTTTTAATTTATTGATTATACTATACTCTTCATGTATGGGAAGATATAATAATATTTTATAAACATGGTCGTTTATATGTATATCATAATGTTGATAATAACAGCCGTATTTTTCAATTCTATTTCTTATTTCACTATGAATATGGTGATAATCGGAAATTTCATTAAATTTCGAATTATTGGAATAATCAATTTCTTCTTTTAATGCATTTTTTTCATGATTTTTTTCCCAAGATTTTAATGCATTTGTTAATGATTTATATAACATATTTATTGTTCTTTTTGAAACTTTTTCGTTATGTGTAATCGGTATACTTTTTAATAAATTGATTGATTCTAAATTCATAATATATTATATATATTATAAATAGATTAGCGCGAAGTATAATGGTCCATAGTCATTAATTTATATCGAATATTCATTAATATATTGTCCTTTTCTGCTGGGGACCCATGTAAATACTTAACCAATAATGCATTATTAGTATAAAATAACATATTTTTAAGGTCTTCATTATGATTAAACTTAGCAAATACAGCTTTTTCACGTTCTTGGTCACTTCGTTCACCATAAAAATCGGGGTCAATTTCAATCGTTTTAGGACGTAATAATGTTTGATTTCCTTTTATCTTTTTCTTTGCTTTACCCGTTACACGTCCTGTTTTACTACCTGCACATAAAGCTAAATCTACACTTTTGGCTATTTCACTATCTTTACTACTTAATGAAAATAATGAAGAAAAATCAGGATTATGTTTTCTAAATTTGGAAGATTGATAATAATGTTCAACTGATAACCATTTTTTTCCATCTATCTCAAAGGGTGCTTCATCCCACGAGTCGTCTAATTTTCTTCTCCAAGAATCAACTTTTGCTAAATCAATAAACAGATTTCGCTTATTATTTGGTATTTTTTCATTTGTACCTTTTCCTGGCTTGGACGTATTATTTGAATATCTATAAAATTCAAAGACAATATTGTTATCATACAAGTTACTCTCTTCAATATCCTCTTCTTCAGGTTCTTCTATTCCAAATTTTGTTTTCATATCTTTGAAATCAGGTATAACATAGAAAGAACCCGCATTTCTTTCTAAACATTTGTTTAATACGAGTGTTTTTACATGATATGGGATTTCGTAAAATTTAAATATACGTTTTTCTTTATATTGAATCAATCTATAATGGTCACCTCTAAAAGTAGTAATAATATAATGGTCTGGTTCAAATACGTTTTTACTTTGAATATTTTTATTAATTTCACCACATAATAAAACATTGTGTAAATCATTTTCAATATGCGACCTTTCAGAAAAAATTATAAATTTAATATTTAAAACATATTCCAAAATGGATATTGTCCAAGCATTTCCCCAATAATCCGAACTTTGAATAAAGGCTCTAAAATCTTCTAAACTATTTATTTTGTCGAAATTTCCAATATCATCATCAATCATAGATTGTGTGATTTGTTTATTTCTCAATAAATTTTTATGTTTTTCCTTTAATGTTTTGGTTTCATCCAAAACGGACCTTAATTCAAATTTATTATCACGAGACTTTTTTGCACGCACCGGCATTTCCTTTTCGATTTTCGTTTTAATATTTGTTAATTCTCTATTATATTCATTAATTTGCCCTTTAAGTGATGTATAAAGATTTTTATGTTCCTCGAAAATATCTTCTGTTGCTTCATGTGCTACTAATGAACGCAGTTTTGCTACAGAAGTATTATAACCAATTTGTTTGAACGCATCTCTTACAACAGCAAACAAGCAGTCACCATTTGATTCGACTTCATGAATATTGTAATGTTCATTTTTCATAAATGTTTGAATCCAATTGCTATGTGGTGTTACTTCAAATGATTCTTGGATTTTATTTCCTTCTAATTCGGACTCTTCTTGTAAATTAAATGATTTTATTGAATTATCAATAGTGAAAATCCCTTTTTTTAACTTTTCTTTTGCTTTTTTCATTTCTCCAGTCATATTTGATGATTTTGCTTTTATAGAAAATAATTCGTCTTCTTCTTCTTCTTCTTGGTCTTCCTCCTCTTCTTCCTCTTCTTGAGCCTTTAAAAATGTACTTGTATCGTAACTATTTTTATCAAGATAACTTTCATCAAAATAACCAAATGTAATTGGATTCATTATTTTTTCAACAATTACATCTTCTTCTTCGTCATATAATTCTAAAGCTTCATCTTTTTCAAATTCAGCGACTCCTATTTGTTTAGTTACTTTTTTATTTATCACTAAATAGATAGGTAAAAACACAATATTACGTTGAATAAAAGAATATTTAATTTTACCAAAAACGATTAATATTTTTTTACCGTATATTTCCATTTCGTATACTATAGATTGATGACCAATATCTTCATGATTAATTTGTTCACTTTCTTTATAAAAAACAGTACTATTAATATTTGAATATACCATTATATATTTTATAGTGATTTTTGTGTATAAACATATACGCAAAAATTGAATAAAATTTTTATAAATATATAATATATAATGTCCTCTCTTACTAACTCTTTTGTTGAAGACTTAAACGTACCTTATTCCGAAGTGAATCCTTTTGTAGACTTTAATTACTTTGTAGATAAATACAAACACATTATATTAATAATAATAACAGCTATTTGTTTGGGAATAGTTTATGTATATTACAAGTCAATTAAATTAATTAAAAAAGGTAAATTTTTAGGAGGAGGAGGATGATCCGGAGCACCAGCAGCAACAACAGCAACAAATAAACAATAAACTACTGTGAATATGATTTATAGAATGACTAATTTAATGTATTTAGTATAAATGCGTTAAATTATGATATATAATACTAATATTCACATATCCATATATTTAAAAACACATCTACTTGATAAACTTGGATGTTCTTTAGCTTTTAATTTAGAAAATTTTTCAATATTTGGTTGAATAGTATTTAACCAAACTTCAGAATTATTTAAAAGTATTTTTGATTCTGTTAGTAATATAAACAAATTTTCGGTAATTTCCTCCACTTCATGTGTCTTATTTTCACATTCAATATGTTGAAAAGACGTAATTTGCAACTCGCAAATCAAATCCAAAACTATATCCTGTGTAATCATATTATATTTCATTAAATTTATCAAAAATATCGAATTTGATTTTCGTATTTCATTTTTCTGATTATAATTACAAAACCCATTGTAATCCTTGTCTGGGTCAATATATTGAATATTATTTAATGAATTCTTATAATTTTCAATAAAATTATCCAAAATATATCCAAAATATTCACTTTTACCAACCAATTCGACATATAAATCAGCGTAAATTTGAGACAAAAATTTATTTGTACTTAATGTATCAAAAATCATATTTCCTATTTTCTTCTGATTTTCTGAATAATCTTCACTATTTATTTTCTCTCCTTCAAAAATTGAAAAAATATTATCTACAATAGCAGATTTTTGTTGTTCATAATTCATTTTTGATAATTTATTTAAATCTGACCGTATTTCTTTTATCTTATTATCAATATCACTCAAAACCACCTTTTCAGTGGGTTTAAAATTTTTAATAGCTTCCCATTCAGCAACATCATTTATAGATGGCGATTTAGCATATTTGTTTTTCCGTGATTTATATTTATAATTTTTATCATCTTTTCTTTCACATTTTTTATTGTTTTCACTAAAATCGACATCGCCTAATAATTGCGATAATTCAATTAAAATATCTTTAGTGGGATTATTCAAATTAAATGTTTCAGTGGATATTATTTTTTCTATTTCCGAATATTTATATTGTATCTGTTCCATTCTAATTTATAATAATATTATATTTTTATATTATTTGTTAATAAACTAGTTTAAATAATAAATTATAGTATATAGTAATGAATATCAGAACTTCAACAGAAAAAGAGAATCATTTAGAAAATGATAGTAGAGACAGGACAATACAAACCATAAATAATTGGGATGAATATGACTTAAAGGATGAATTATTAAGAGGAATTTTTGCATATGGATTTGAAGAACCTAGTCAAATTCAAAAAACGGCTATTTTACCAATTATAGAAAAGTTTGATTTGATCGCACAAGCTCCATCGGGTACTGGTAAAACTGGTGCTTTCACAGTTGGTACTTTGCAGAGAATAGATGTTTCTAGTAAAACGACACAGGCTTTGATATTAGCCCCAACACATGAGTTAGTGAAGCAAATTTCACTAGTAGTTACTTCCATTGGTAATATGATGGAAGGATTACGTGTGAAAACGCTTGTTGGTGGTACTTCAGTTATTGAAGATAGTAATGATCTTAAAGTCAATGTTCCACATGTTATTGTAGGTTCAGTTGGTCGTGTGAGTGATATGATAAGACGTCGTAATATTCAGACAAAGAATATTAAATTATTTGTTTTAGACGAAGCAGATGAAATGCTTTCAGGTGGATTTTTAGAAAATATTAGACAGATGTTTTATTCATTTAATTTAGATATTCAAGTAGCTATTTTCAGTGCTACACTTCCAAGTGAAATTATTGAATTAACCGATAGATTTATGAAAAACCCTTTAAAAATAACAATGGAAGCGGAAAAGTTAAATTTAGAAGGAATTCAGCAATATTTTGTTGCTGTAAATGATGACCAAGCCAAATATGATACATTAAAGGACCTTTTTGGTAAACTAAACATCAATCAATCCATTATTTATGTGAATAGCGTCAATAGGGTTGTTGATTTATATGAGGCAATGCAGAAAGACGGATGTCCAACGTGTTGTATACATAGTTCTATGACGACTGAAGAGCGACATAAATCTTTAAATGAATTTAGAAATGGTAGTCATCGTGTATTAATATCTTCTAATGTAACAGCAAGGGGTATTGATGTTCAGCAAGTAAGTATTGTGATTAATTTTGATATACCTAGAGATGTTCACAATTATTTGCATAGGATTGGACGAAGTGGGCGTTGGGGTAGAAAAGGAATTGCGATTAATTTTATTACACGGGAAGATGTAGGAACAATGCGTAAATTGGAATCGTATTATAATTCCAAAATAATAGAGTTACCTAGTAATTTTGATACAGGACTAAAGTAAACGCGTTTAATTAAATTTAATATTATCCATTTTTATAATAAATGTATAATTTTTTAGATGTTATTCAAGATGAAATGAAAACTAAAGTGGAGAATTTAGTAGCAAAGACTCTTGGACTAGAAACATATGAAAAGTCGTATGGGGAAATCCCTGAGAAATTACATGATAGTTTCAGATTACCGATTGAATATTTACCAAAAGAAGAATTACATCCTCTTTCCGAAACAGTATGTGAAGACTTAGAATTAGTGGTGGCTAAAGGTGAAAAATCAATGTATGACCAATTGTTCAAACCTTCTCATATTCTTGGACAAAATATGATTCAAAATTGGAAAATGAATTTTACATCCAATCAACAATATTTATTGGATAGTCAAAACGTCATTTTGGAAAGTGATTTTGAAAATGACCATAAGAATTTTTTCCAAGTACAAAATATCAGTGATACTGAATTTATTTCTATATGGGATGAACTAAAAATGAATCATGAATATTTCTTGGAAAAATATTGTTATGTAGAATTTGATATGTTTGAATCTTTCAATCGTTCATCAACATTTTTGCAGATATTGTCCATTATAAATATGATGTCTCCTGTTATAAGTTTGTTACTTCCAATTTTATTTTTAATTATCCCTTTTGTTATTTTAAAATTGAGAAATATTCCTATTACATTCTCTGTATATGTTGATGTGTTAAAGGATATAGCCAAGTCACATTTTATTGGAAGAACAATAAACAATTTATCTAATTTTTCAATAAAGAACAGTATTTATTTATTAGGAGGTTTATTTATGTTTTGTTATCAAATTTATCAAAATGTTCTTGCTTGTAAACGTTTTTATACAAATATTAAGAAAATAAGCTCACATTTGTATATTTTGAAAAACTATCTTGGACATAGTATTCACAATATGGAATTATTTATCATTAAACACAAAAATAAACTTTCTATGAAAGAGTTTAATGAAACAACATATAATAACATAATTGTATTAAAAGATGCATATTCCAAGTTAGAAAAACATTTGAAAATGGATTTTAGTGCATTTGATTCAGGCGCAGTAGGTTTTATATTAAAGAACTATTATGAATTTCATTCCAATATAAAGTATGAGAGAGCAATACGTTATGCTTTTGGGTTTGATGGATACTTAGATAATATTAAAGGTGTCCAAGAAAACATCCAAAACGGTATTATATCAACAGTAAATATGGGTAAAAAATGTATATTTAAGGACCAATTTTATCCTATTCATATTGATAATGAAGTTTGTATTAAAAATAATTGCGATTTAAGGAAAAAAAATATTGTTACAGGTCCAAATGCATCAGGGAAAACGACTTATTTGAAAACTACGACCATAAATATTATATTTTCACAGCAAATTGGCGGTGGATTTTATAATAAAGGTTCTACAATTAATCCTTATACACATATTCATTCGTACTTAAACATTCCCGATACATCCGAAAGGGATAGTTTATTCCAAGCCGAATCGAGACGTTGTAGAGAAATTATAACGATTATACATGGAAATGAGAAAGGACGCCATTTTGGTATTTTCGATGAATTGTATTCTGGTACAAATCCAGAAGAGGCGACAAAAGCGGGGTATGCATTTTTGAAATATTTGTCCAAGTATAATAATGTCGATTTTATTTTGACTACTCATTATAACAAAATATGTACACGTTTATTGAAAAATAAACAAATACAGAACTATAAAATGGATGTCTTGGAAGATAAAATAGGTGATTTGACTTATACATATAAAATCCAAAAGGGTATTTCAAAAATACAAGGTGCTATCAAAATATTGGAGCAAATGGATTATCCAATTGAAATATTAGAAGATGTGCGACATTTTAATAAAAATAAAATGAAAAAGACTACGAAAAACAATAGTGGGGAATAATTATATTCTATTATATAGTGAATATTATTACATAATTCTGTTATTAAATCAAATAAAACAATTATTAATAAAAAAGGTTTATCTAACAAATAATTATAATTTTTTCTTGAATAAACTTTTGTAATAGAACAATTTATATTGTACCCTTTTGTAGCATGCCACCACCAAGGGGGAATTAATACACTATCTCCTGGATTTAAATCTACTTTATATATATTCTTCATTTTTGAATGGTCCATCTCATGAAATGAAATAATTTCATTATTTTCATTGTATATTTTACCATAACCTAAACCATATTTATATTTATCTAATATAACATCCCAAACGGACCATGTTTCAATATTGTTTTCATAATAGTCGCAAAAATAAACGGTTTTTTTACCAAATACTTGATTTAATATATAATTATCTTTAATATGCATATGAATATTTGTATATGGATTTTTTCCAAAATATAAGGCATCGAATAGAAAATTATCGTCTTGTTTATAATTTGGATTATAAATATCTAAAATAACTTTACTATTTAATTCATTATTTATATGTAATTCGGTAAGGTCTACTTCTGCTAAATAAAGTTCTGATTTTTCATTTTCTTTTAAATAGTTAATAAAGTCAGCCATAGTCGTTTTTGTTTTATCATTTGTCCAAATAGAAGTATTGTCGTAATAAGATGATGTTTCTAATTCTGTTTTACCGAATTTTTCTTTTATATTTTGTTGTGTCCAAGAGTTGTATGCTTTTGTATTTTTAAAAAAATCTCTTATTATAATGGGTTTATCAATATTATCAAATATATTTTCAAATTTATCTTCATTTATATTAACATTCCATGTATATTCATCGCAATCTAAATACATTATTTATTTTATAGATGTATTATTATAAAATAAACAAAACTAAATTCTTTTTGGTGAAAATATTTCATTTTCTGATATACCAAATGTGTGTTTAAATACATCCGATGAATCAAATTTTTTAGATATTTTTCTTTTACTTTTTTGAACAAATGTAGTGCACTGATTCACATCTGTATCTGGAAGCATTGTTGTGAAATTTTCTTTTTCTGCTGGACTTGGTGCTGGACTTGGTGCTGGACTTGGTGCTGGACTTGGACTTGGACTTGGTGATGGACCTGATGCTGGACCTGATGCTGGACCTGATGCTGGACCTGATGCTGGACCTGATGCTGGACTTGGTGATGGACTTGGACCTGATGCTGAACTTGGACCTGATGCTGAACTTGGTGATGGACCTGATGCTGGACTTGGACTTGGACTTGGTGATGGAGATGAATTTAAGGTAAATCCTTCAATATTACTATATATTAAATTACTAAATACTAAAGATATTAATATTACTAATAATAAAAATAACATTGATATTGTTTTGCGTGATAAATTCATTCTATAAATAATTAATATATAATATATTAAACCATTTAAAAAAAACCAACTATATATAGTATACTAGAGTCAGAAATGTCTAGCGATAAAGAAGTACAACGTCTTACAGGAATGGTAAAGTGGTTTAACAATAAGTCCGGTTTTGGATTTATTACCGTATGCAGTGATGGTGAATTTGCAGGCAAAGATATATTTGCTCATTATTCTTCAATTCGCGTTACAAATTCTCAATATAAATATCTTGTCCAAGGTGAATATGTTGATTTCAATCTTGTGAAGTCTGAGAATGAGAAGCATGAATTTCATGCTATTGATATTAGTGGTATTATGAATGGTCCTATTTTGTGTGAAACTCGTAGAATTGCTAGTTCTATGCAATCAGATGAAAAAAAGGAGAGACCAACAGCACGTCGTCAAAGAACATCACGTCCTAGAAAGAGTGATGAAGAAGAAAGTGCATAAGAATATATAGTAATGAATTTTATATGAATTTTTCATATAAAATTTAATCTAAATTAATTAAAACACTTTTTCTAATTTTATTATGGAATTTACCAATAAATAATGAAATAAATTCATTTGTAGTAGGGTCAAATTTTACATTTTCACTTGCTGTTCCTTTTATTAATTCTCCTTGTCGTATTTGAGAAAATGCACTATTAATACAATTATGTATATGTATTCCACATTTACTTAATGCTTGTATCAAAAATATTTCAGATGATTCTGCTAATATAGGTGTTTGTGGTAAAGTTGTATGAAAACTTGAAACAATAGTTTGTACAATTTCTTCCATATTTGATAAGCAATATAAATAAGATGAATTTAATATTTTAGTTAATATTAAATCTTGTGAACTTGGTTCATTCATCTTTTTTGTTAATTGTTCTAATACTTTTTTACCAAAATTTTTATATAATTCCATAGTTTTTTGTTGTTGTGTAAAATCATCTTGATTTGACTGTTTTGCTTCTTCTGCTGCTTGTTGTTGAAGTTGTTCGTTAACTTGTATATTTTTTTTATTTGTGAGACCAGTTTCAAAAGTATTTTCAAAATCATCACCATCACCAGCTCCTCCTTTTTGTAATCTGTCTTCTACATTTTCGATTTTTCTTCGTGTTATTTTTTTATTTAATTTTCTTTTAGTTCTCATCGTTTTCTTTCCACCATGACTCACTTGTTTTATATTAGAAAACCAACTTGGTGGTGGATTATTAAATAAATTTTCCAGAGCTACCGAAAATTTTTCTACAGGTCCTAAAGGTAATATTGAAGTACCATAACCTTGTAAACCATTTTCATATTTCTTTGCATAAGAAAAATATTTTATAATATGTTGTTTAAAATATTGCATAGACGCATCTTGTTCCATTATACAAAATAATATAACTGGACGGGCAATAATTGTGCGACAAACAACATCTACAACTTCAATGGCTGTTGTTCCAATTCTACTAGCATTTTCTTTTTTAAGTAATATTTTTATCATAACATTTGCTAAAGTTTCACGTATTTTATCAGATAATGGTTTAATATCATCTACTAAATTATCACATAAATTTTGAACAAATTTATCTTCTAGTAATGGAAGTGCTTTCTCTATTTTTCCTTTTGGTAATAATTTTAAACATTTCAATTTCTGGTCTACTTCACTCATTAGTTATATTATAATAATAAATAATTATTATTTATTATCTTATAAAGTTAATATATTAGTTCATTACATTAATTCAGAGGTTTTTCTTCCTCCTCTTCCTTTTCTTCCTCCTCTTCCTTTTCTTCCTCCTCTTCCTTTTCTTCCTCCTCTTCCTTTTCTTCCTTTTCTTCCTCCTCTCCCTTTTCTTCCTCCTCTCCCTTTTCTTCCTCCTCTTCCTTTTCTTCCTCCTCTTCCTTTTCTTCCTCCTCTTCCTTTTCTTCCTCCTCTTCCTTTTCTTCCTCTTTTTTCTCCTTTTTCTTTTTTGGTTTCTTTATCTTATCAAAAATTTTAACGTCCGATAATGATAAAAAATATAAAATAAATTCATCAATAAAATTCATATCCGTTGGGTCAAAAGGAATATTTTCAATTGTACCTAATTTATTTTCATTTTGACTCATAATTTCTTTTTGATTTTCTTCAATTTGTTTATCATATACGTATTTTAAAGATTTTCTTATATAATGATAAGAACCATTCAATGCCTGAATAAAAATAAAATCGTCACTTTTTTTTATCACCTTATTTTTTCTTAAAGCCCCTCCCAAAGCATCTTTTATACTGCCTAAAATAACATCACTATTAGCTTTAGAATGTACATATGTAGCATTTAATATTTTTTCAAAAAGAAGCATTTCAAGAAAGGGTATTCTTTTTGTAAATAAATCTAAAATTTCTGTATTATATTCATTATATAATTCTTGTATCATTTGATTTAAATCCATGACGGTTTCACCTGGACCATTTGCAATTCCTGCTGCTTCTCTCTCTTCTTCTTCTTCTTCTTCTTCTGGAGTACTAGCGCTTGGAGTTGCAGCTCCAGTCGCTGCCTCTCCAATGTTAGCACCCAATCCTTTCATAGCATCACTAACACCACGTTGTTCGGGATGTTGAGCTTTATGAGCATCCAATGCTTCTTGATGTTTTTGTGTTAATTCTTGTTTTTTTGCTTCTGAATATCCAGATTTATCTAAATGTTCTTTTAATGTCGCAGCAGTAACGTCTTCACTACCACTCATTTTATTAACAAAATTTCTTGCTTCATTACTTGTATCATTACTTACCCTACTGTCCGAGGCTGCATCCTCTCTTTTTTGAGATTCAGTTCTATTTTCGTCTGCTTTTTGTTGATGTTGTTGAATGGCTTGTCTTTGTGATTCTAATCTTCCTCTTTCATTCTCTTCTAATCTATCATTTCTAAACTTCCAACCTAAAGAATCTTGTAATTTTCTAAAACTACTTTCCTTTTTCTGATTAAGTTTTTTTTCCCCTTCTTCGATTTGTTTCAGAAATTCGTCTCTCATTTTTTGATCTTTTTGTTCTCTACTAAAATTTTTTTTGCTACCTGCAAAACCGTATTGTCCGGAAACCCCATTATTCGAATTCATCTCATTTTGTACACTTTTAGCTGTACTTTCTGGTACTTTCTCACCAAAATATTCATCAGATTTTTTTACGTCCTCTTCTGCATTTTGTCTAGCTCTAGCCCAGGCTTCGTCTCTTCTCTCCTCTATAGCCGCGTCTTCGTCGGTCTGAGGTTGTTTATCGCCAGATTCGTTTCCTCCTTCTCCACCTTCATCAGGTCCTACTCCACCTTTTATTTTCTTTCTAAGTGTTTTGTTTTTTCTTTTCTTTCTTCGTTTCCTTTTTTTTTTCATTGTATAATTCCCTCCTTTCATTTCTTTTTCATCTAATTTAAAAATGCCCGATTCATTTTCAATAGCTGATTTAAATGCTAATAAAAATTGTTTTAAAGTCATTCCTTGACTGAATATATTTTTAAATATTTTAACTATTTTCAACCTTACATCATCACTATCACCTTTTCCATTTTTTATTAAAGAATTCAATAATAAAGGTCCATTAATAACATTTAATGTACTATTGAAAACGTTACGCATAACAGTATTACCAATTTCATTAATATTTGTAGGTTTTTTCAATGCCTCTAAAATAGTTTTAGACATTAATTCACGTAATTGTTCAGATAATGGAACCGTTTCATCTACTAAATCATTACAAATATTTTTTATAAATTTATCTTCTGTTCCAGGCATCATTCTTACTTTATCTGAATTACTTAAATAATTTAAACAGTCTTCAGCCATATTTATACTATATAAATAAACTTTATTATAAAATTGAATCATAAATCTTTATATTTTATTAATTATAAATGTCTATAAAACTTCCATCTGATAATAAAGGAAAAACAAAGAAAAAAAAGTCAATTTTAACATGTAATGAAAAGCAAAAACTATGGGATATGTATGATAGTGATAAAAATGATGTACAATGTATTTATGACCAAAAAGAATGTATCCAACAAGATACTAATGAATATACGTGTAAAATATGCGATAGTCAACTCATTATAATGGATGATGGATTTCCTACTTGTACAAATAAACAATGTGGGATTATTTATAAAGACGTTGTTGACCAATCACCTGAATGGAGATTTTATGGTGCAGAAGATAAAAATAATACTAATCCTACACGTTGCGGAAATCCAATCAATCCATTATTACACGAATCATCTTTTGGATGTAAAATATTATGTGGAAATTCTTCTTCCTATGAAATGAAAAGAATCAGAAAATGGACAGAATGGCAGGCTATGCCTCATCGTGAAAAAGCATTATACGACGAATTCCAATTTATAACAATAATGGCTAAAAATGCAGGAATTCCTCGTATATTTATAGATGATGCTATGGCGATTCATAAAGATATATCTGAACAAAAGATGTTTAGAGGTTTAAATCGTGATGGTATCAAAGCTGCTTCTATATACATATCATGTCGATTAAATGATTGTCCAAGAACATCTCATGAAATAGCAGAAATATTCTTGTTAGACAAGACAAGTGCTACAAATGGATGTTCTATGGCTGTAAATATATTATCAAATTTGGATAGAAATAAATCGTCATTAAATGCTTCTATTGATGATTTATGTTCTACAAAACCAAGTTCATTTATCGAAAGATATTGTAGTAAATTGAATATTAATTCAGAACTAACACTATTAGCAAAATTTATTGCTAATAAAATCGAAAATACTGGATATATTAGTGATAATACACCTCACTCTATAGCTGCAGGAATTATATATTTTATATCTCAGCAATGTAATTTAACAATAACAAAAACAAATGTTAAACAAATATGCGGTGTAAGTGAAGTAACCATTAATAAATGCTATAAAAAAATGGAAAATTTAAAAGATAAATTGATACCAGCTTCTATTGCAAATAAATATTATTGTTGATTATATTCATAGTAATAATATACAAAAATACGCGTTTTTTTTTACACATATATTTAACAAAATATATATATAAATATGGAAAATTTCTACGAAAATGAAATGAACGAAACATTTTACATCAATTCTGGCTCTTTATCTCTAGCACCCAGACTAATATTTATTATCCCCTATAGAGATAGAGAACAACAATTAATATTCTTTAAAAGACATATTCAATATATTTTAGAAGATTATTCCAAAAGTGAATATTTACTTCTTTTTATTCATCAAAAAGACCAACGTTCATTCAATTGTGGAGCCATGAAAAATATTGGTTTTCTTATTGTAAAAGACCTATATCCTAATGATTATAAAACAATGACTCTAGTTTTTAATGACGTCGATACTTTACCCTTTTCTAAAAACTTTATTAACTATGAAACCCAAAAGGGAACGATTAAGCATTTTTATGGATTCAAACACGCTTTAGGTGGAATCGTATCGATTAATGCAGAGGATTTTGAAAAAATAAATGGATTTCCTAATTTTTGGGCTTGGGGATATGAAGACAATTTATTTCAAGAAAGGGCCATCCAAAACGGTATTTCCATTAATAGACAGCAGTTCTATCCATTTGCTGATAAAAATATTTTGCATTTTTATGATGGATATTTGAAACAAGTCAACAAAACGGAATTTGAACGTTATGCGAATCACACACGTGAAGGTATTGATTGTATCCAGAATTTGAATTATTCATTAAATAATGAAACAGGACTTTATGATGTTGTTACGTTTACAACTGGAACCGAAGAAAATAAAAAAACAACGAAAATTCATGATTTACATAATGGTACAGTTCCTTTTAATCATCGTTCTGGAAGAAGAAATGGTATGTCTATGATATTATAATTCTAATATTTTAAAAGTAAGACCTATTTTTTGTTCAGTTTCCCATATTCCTGATATTTTTATTACATATTTATTTTTCTTTTTATTTTTATGGTCATGATAAACCCTTATACAACCTGTATTTAATTGTTTTGATAATACAAGTTCTAATAATTTCTGTTTTTTTGCATAAATTTTAAAATTATTCAATATATTTATTTCTAAATTTTTTAAATCTTGGACAATAGACATATTATTTGATGTATTTACAATATATCGAACATGATTTTCATAATTATTATTTTTTTCCAAAGTAATTGGTAAACATAAATACAAACCATTTAATGTAACATATTCTTTCGAATACAATATTTTTGTAAATTCTCCATCCATAATTGTATTTTTTTTTGGATATAAATATCGAATATTATCACAAACATTTATATTTTTTGTAGTATCTCTAACATCATTTATATTTAAATATATGTTCATATAATTAAATATTACTACATCTATAAGTTGTTTATTGTTATATTTACATATCGTGTTCAGAAAATAATATTTTCTTAGACGATAGTAAATCTCTTATACTTTCCGATTGTATTTTTGTTAAATCATTAATAGTTCCTTTATATGAATCGTTTTGTAAATCTAAGTTGTCTACTATTGATTGAATATTATCCATTAAATTTTTATAATTATCTACATTTGGATATTCACCTATAGAATTTGCTATTTTTTTTTCGTTTTGTTCTACTTCTTCTATTAACATATTTGTATTTTTCATCGCATCAAGTGATTGACTTTTTATTACTTTACCAATTTTATCTTTTATTGTGGCCGAATATCTTATCATTTTATCAGTAAGTTCATCAGTCATTTCTTTTATTTTTGTATCATCTTCATTTCCTTCATAAATTTTATTCAAATTTTTATTAACAATTATTCCTATTATAATAATTAAAAATATAACAATAACTATTTTTGTTAATTTTATATAAAACGTTTTCATAATCTTTATATATATATATATTATAGAATTATGACTTCACTAAATATTCCTTCATCTTATGTTTCATGGAAAGGAAAAACTTTTGGACAAGTTACATCCAGTATACAAAAAAATAAAAATGGTTTAACAATGGAAAAAGAACTATTATTTTTACCTCCTCCTCTTAAAATATATAGACGCGAAACAAATACAACAACATCGAATACAAATTCAAAAAAAAGTTCTAGTTCTATTGATGTTATTAATAGACCAGGAAGTTCTTTAGTCGTTTTTGATGATAACTGTGATTGTCTTGGAACCAAACAAACATTAGATATTAATTTAGTTAATAATCGAGGAGAACGTAATTTATGTTGTATCGATGATGATAGTACAAAAAAAATGCTTGACCCTGCAAACATCGCACGTCGTAGAACCCGTTCATCTGGTATTTTAAAAAAACCTTCAAGTGTTACAAGTGCACCCTATTGCACAAGTACAAAAGAATATTTGTCCACACGTGGTAAATTATATAACCAAAACCAATTTAATTACCTAGAATCAGGTGACCCATTAGTAAAACCAGGAGCTCCAGGTAGCGAAAAAAATAAATATTCCATCAATAATAATGGTAATGTTTATTGTCCAAACAATCCTAACTATTATGCACCTACACAATTCAAACCTAATAATTATAAATATTCCCAAGAAGGCGCTGTTTCTTCAAGTGCTAGAACTTTACGTCTTAACTATAATACAATGACCTCAAACGGTGATTTATATACAAAAGCATATGGTTCCGAAGTTGGAAATGCTTTATCTTATGGCGCTTCAACGGATGCATACACAATTAAACAAAAAATTGGATTTCCTGCCCACTGTGATACTAAATGTGTTACTAAATAATTAATCACTATATTGATGTTCCGTAAAATTAATTATATTATATAAAACTCCATATTTTATACACCAGTCCATTGATTTTTTAGAATTGTTTTTTATAAGTGTGTTTATTTTTTCCTCTTTTTTATCATTATCTATTAATGTTAATGTATAATGTATATTCTCAATTTGCTGCTGTCCAAATATAGCATTATATTCTTCTATCTTTGTTATAAATAATAATGTTAGAGGAATATTTAAAAATCTATATATAATTTTATCCGTTTTTATCATAGTATTAAAAGCATTATACAAAAAAGGGTAAATTTCATCACAACAAGGACCATGAAAATCTTTGCAAACCAAATACTTTTCTGAATTAGCATATCGACTTGTTTGTGGTTTTGTTATGTAGACTTTTTCATAAAATGAAGACAATATTGCTAATAAATCAATGCTTTGATACATGAAACAATCAAATATTTTCAAAATAAAAGAACCTTTTTCTTTTTGCATAACCAATGCAAATGCTATTTGTGCAAACAATAATTGTGAAATATTGTATTCTTGATTGTTAAAATCCACTGAAAAATCAAATCCTCCATCACCCGTTATAATTTCCATCTGATTTCCATATTTATTTTTACAATATTCCAAATTTTCTATTTTTAAAATATTACCACTCCCATCCGCACCATTTTCTAAAAATACATTTGGATTTTCATTAAGAAAATTTTTAGTTTTTTTCCATCCTGGTACATTTGGATCATTATTATCATCCAAAATGGACATTCCAATGTAAGTATCATTTTTATTATTTCGAATATGTGCAATGGCTTCTATAAAACCACCCGGACCCTCAGCTAAATGAAAACTTTTTATACTACTTTTATCCAAAAAAGACTTATCAACCAGTTTAAAAAAATAAACCAATTCTATCATTTTAAAATAAGAACGTGATAATGGTTTTTTCTTTGCTATACTTTTCTTTTTATTCGGTATTTGTGTATGTATATATTCACATGGATTTGTATACCGTTTCATTGTATCCCATTCATTCTCTCTACTATCAATTCGCTTTTTAATATCATTTAAATAATATGATAATGAATTTGATATATAAGATTGAGGTTTTTCCATATTTTCAGAAAAAATACATTCAATATATTGGTAAAGTAATGGAGAATTTTTTGGTAATTGAAAATGAATCATAATTAGTAGTTATTAATTATCATTCACTATATTTATATATATTCACTCAAAACTTATTTTTTTTTCTTTATTATAACAACAGGTGTTTCAGTGACTTCTTCCCCTTTAGCGCTGTCGTTTTTTCCGATAGTCAATTTCACTTTTTTTCCAGGTAATCTTCTTATTATAATACTCTGTTTTGGTTTCTCCTCTTCCACTTGTGTATCCACTTCCACTTTTTGAATAGGCGTTAATACTTCATCACCATCGTCTTCTTCATCTTCTTTTTGTTTAAAATGTTTATCAACAAATAATTTGTACACTTTCTCGGCATTTACATTATGGGTTTTTCTAAATACAAAATAACGATTCATAAAAGATATTCTTTTTTCTTCAATCGTCATATTTTCCGCGCTTCTATATTCATTTTTGTTTTTCATATTTTGTTTTAATTCAGAAACCATTGTGTTGTATAATTCATCAAATAAACCACTTCCATTTGGTAGTCCAATGTCTTGTGCTTCTTCACTTGTTATTAGCGAAAATCCATAATTTTCCAACATCCTCTGTAAATATTTGAAATGAACTAAATATTCGCGGAATTCCTTATTAATACTCTCTTGATAAACATTTACCGCATATCCTAAAGAGTATTCATCTTCTGGAAATCCAGTATGACTATATTCCTTTGTTATTTCATAGATTTTTTCATCATCACTATAAAGAGTCATTGCTTCGCCTTTATTCTTCGATTTTAATATCTCAAACACTGTTTCTCCATCATAACATGTACCAATGAAATAACCATTCACTTTTGTACATTCTGATATATTTCTCAAGAAAGAATGCATTATCCTTTCATTTTCACCTTGATTACTACCTCCCCCAAAGAAGTAATGTAATGCAAACTGACACGAACTTATATTAAATCCGTCTTTACCAATACCGAAATTTTTATACACCCCATCTCCTAATGATTCTTGGTCTTTAGCACCATTTCCAAATACTGCATCGGTTATTTGTTTGTCTTTTTCACTAAATAATGCCTTTCCACTTCTTATATTTTGTCCACTGTTTCCATGTACGAATAATGCATTCGGCATTTTATTATAATTTTGTCTATAATTCAAATACCTAGCATAAGCACCATTTTTCTTATTTTCAATATTATCCTTAGAAACATCAATACCAAAGACAAATTCCAAATTAGATGATATCCATTTTGGAAAATCACCACCTTTACCAACTGCATAATCAATCAGTGTTTCACCACGATTACATGCTCCTACAATTAGTTTTTTCTTCACATACAAATTGTGGAAATTTCGCAATGCTTCTGTATTTGTTGTTTTATCATTATTATTATAATAGACATCGTCATCCTCTCCGAAAGTTTCTGGTATATTTAATCCAGTTGTTATCATTTCTTCTGTAATAGGATTATGTATACTATGCCAATTACTATTTGCTACATGATACGCATTACCAAAATTGTTTTTATTTACTCTCAAATCATTTGTTTTATCATATCTTACTCTCAATGGTTTCCACCGCCAATATCCACGTTTTGATTTATCATAACTAAATTCTACAATCATATCTCCATCAAAATATTCGTTTTCTTCAGTCATCATCACCAATCCATTTCCTCCTTCTTTCAATTCCACATTACAATAATATGCCTCTGGGTCGTATGGATTTGTCGGTTGAAAAGGTACTGGTTCATATTTTTGATAATTGTCCTTTTCTGATTGTTCCGGTAATTGGTCATTTAATACATACAACATTGGGTTTAAATATCCATGGTCTTTACGACTAAAACCACATTTCAAAATCAATGTCTTATATTGAATAATCGAATCTTTGTTTGTTAAAGATTCACCATCTTGGAATATATGATGAACTTCGTCTTTTCCATTTTTATCCTTTTTAACCGATACCAAGAAATCAATTGTATTAAATTCTGCCGGTTTCCACTTAAAGGATTGTTCCCATGTGAATTTACTTAAAGGTCCTGCTTTACCTGACTTTGAACCACCTACACCGGTCGATGTAGGTGTAAATATAAGTCCATCTGTATTATATTCATATGAACCATCTCGTACTTTTGATAAAATATTCTCACATCCACTAAATATATTTCCTTTGTATGAATATTGAAATGTTTTGCATTTAATAGTAAGCCAACAAGCATGTGAATACTCATTATCCACTTTTCCATGCGGCTTTACTATACTGCTATTTCCACTGTCTTTATCCAAAACGGATTTTGGTTTTAGTTCTTTAATAAAATTATTCAATAAATACAATCTGAATTTATTTGCTTGGTCGGTTTCTTCAGTCGCTACAAAATTCAATTCACGTACACTTTTATTATTTATATAATAAATATCAAAAGCAGCGTATAAATTCACGAATTTCCTATTTTTATCATATTTAATATGTTCACCATCAAGCAAACTTCCAAAATGCTCCTTATTATTTGTAACCATACCCGTAAATATAATATTCATATTTGTATCCATCATATAAATATAACCATTTGGTGCTATATATAACATTTTACGCTCTCCATCTGCCTTGTCTGTTACGGTATAATTTTCACGAAGATTTGGATTTGACGATATACGCTCTTTACTTTCTTCAGGTAAAGGTACAATATGTTTCATTTGTAATGTATACGACGAAGGACCAATGAAATGTTTTACTAGTTTCTTTCTAGCATTATTACTTACACTAAATTGACCACTATTATATTTATTCATATAATCATTCACATATTCCTCATCAAAGAGTAAATCAAAATAAGAACGCAATACTTTATCTTTTTCACTATTCGATATAGGATAATTGGTTCCCTGTAATCCACTCAATACCATACGAATACATTTACGCAACACATCAAGTATCGCATCTGATGTAGTATATTCAGTTCCAATACCCACTCGACTGTTATCCAATTCTAATTCAATTTCATAACTTTCTTCATTGTTAAATAAATTAGCCTCTTGGACAGTATATTTAGGTATTTTCACATATTTATTCATCTTTGGTGACTCTTTTAAAATACTTATGTCTAGAAATACAGGTAAGTCAGGATGTCTTAAACGGACTCTATTAATATAACGAAACACCTTCTTTGAATCTAACCAATTCGACAAAATTCGTTTAGCCACTTCCGTATGAGAATAAAAGTCTTTTTCATACTGATATGAAACACGAAAATTAAAATCAGCAAAATCCACCATTTTTAGCGGTTTACTTGTTTCACGTGAATCTCCAATATATGGCGGATGTTTTTGTGTGAATTTGATTTTATCAGCAATTGCATTTGTTGTTGAAGGTAAATCTAATAGTTTTTGCAAATTATTTGTTCTACAATATTGTTGGATTAAATCAATACCCATGATTTCCGCACGAATATTTGAAATACGTATTTGCCCAGTTTTCTTAAACAATTCTTCATTTTGTATACGCAAAATACTAAGCCCTTCGGTATTTTCACTAGTGAATCCTGCACTATAAAAGAATTGGACTACATTATCATAATCTATTTTGGACATTGCCTTACCACTTTTCGGATTTGTACCAAAACGGATTTCTAATTCCCCCACTTTACCATGATGTGCATGTGGATTATCTGCTAAATAAAATTCCACCATCGTTTCAAAATCCTTTTTAGGATTTCTTGGTTTTTCCTCTTTTACAGATTCTTCTTTTGTAGGACCCAACACTTCTGGAGATTTTTCCAAATCTTGTTGTGGTGGTGGAAAATCCGGCGATGTTGGTTCAAACTTTTCTTCTTTTGGTGGTGGAAAATCCGGCGATGTTGGTTCAAACTTTTCTTCTTTTGGTGGTGGAAAATCCGGCGATGTTGGTTCATATATTTTATTTTCCATGATATATAAATAAGTATAATTTTTATTCATATATTATTTTTTGTTTATATTCAATTTTGTAATTTCATTGAAACCAATTTTTTTATAACACAATCGTAATAATCTGATTTTTTTGGTTTGTCTTCTTGTGGAACAATACCCATCGTTTCACACATTTGTTCCAATTCTTGTGTTTTATATGTTGATAAACCTTTCAAAATTTTATCATTAAATGGGTCTATTTCCAATTTCCCTTTCACAATTTCTTGTAATCTCTCTTTAGACACCTCTGTTTGGTCCAATGATACGAAAAAATTATCATCACGTGTTAATAAATATGTTTTATATTCATTATCAACATGAAATTTCATATAAATATTTTTTTGAACAAGCACAATATTCACTTTATAAAACGTACACATAATCCAAAACGCATACCATGATGTCGTTTTATTTACCATCAATTCAGATTCAATAATTTGCAATTTTACATTCGTCAATCGAATACCATTATTTGATGCTAATGATTTAATTGTACGTTTATTAGCTAAAATATGTTCCAAAATTTGTTTCTTTTCATCTATTTCTGCATTTTTATAATTATTGTTTATCATTATATATTCACCTTCACCTATATTCAATGTAAAAATACACCAAAATAATTTGTCTTGATGTTTTGGAGTAAATAATTTTTGAATATGCGGTTTTGGTTCTTGTTGTTTTTCTTCTAATGGTTCTACGATACATTCTTTTATTAAAGGTGTTACCGTTTTTACATAATCGGAAAATAACATGTATTTTTCACATAATAATGGGTCTACATCAAATTTATTAATATAAAAAATTTGATTCAATAATGTATAAGCCATGATGCTATTATATATTAATATAATATCTTTAAGTTTATTTATTATTATATTGTAGCTCCTATTGTATTACTTTCTTCGAAATATGCCTTTGCATAATCTTCCTTTTGATTTTCAGCCATACATAACATCTTCTCTTGGTCTTTTACATAATTCAAATGGGATTTTAGTTTTTCTATTGTTTCTTCTGGTAAAAAAGAAAGATTTATATAAACGCCACTTTTGTTTTCATTTATTTTGACTCTTTCTTCCTCTTGTTCCTTCAATATTTTCAAAATTTCCAGTTGATGTTGTTTGTTTAGCTTCTCTATATCTGATTTTAATCGTTCTAATTCGATAATTTGATTCATTTGTTTAAATAAAGTTATTATTTTTATATTGTTATTTTCTCATTTTATAATTCTTCTTGGGCACTTATTTTATACATTTCTTCAAAAATATCCTTACTTTCGCTCATTATATATGGTTTTGAATCATTTTATCATTTTCAAATAAAATGATTTGGCTATTCAATGCGTTGTAATATATCTCCATCCAGCGCCACCAGATCCATCACCATTTGTACTATTATAAATATAAATTCTATTATTATTTGTATCAAAAATCATTGTTCCGTCACTAGGATTTGACACTGGTTCAGCTCCACTGGTTTGTGTTTCTAATTGTATTGATATACTTGCACTTCCATTGAATGAAGCACCACCAATATTAACTGTTGAGGCTAATTGTGAAGCTGTTGCTGCATTTCCTGTACAAGAACCTGAACTTCCAGTTGCGTTTCCTGATAAACTACCAACAAATGATGTAGCAGTTACTGTTCCACTACTTGGATTATATGTAAATGTTCCTGTATCATCTAAGAGTGCATCACTTTCATTATTAAATACTACAGGAAAATTTGTATTTGCATCAGAATCTGTAATTGTTACTGTTGAAGCAACACTTGCTGTTGCTGCATTTCCACTTGTATTAGCACTATTATCAGGTATATCACCACTAACTAAATTACCAATTGATAATGTACCATCACCGTTTGTTGTTTTTACTATTCCATTAGTTATTGTATTTAATGCAGTTGCTTTAGAAGCAACACTTGCTGTTGCTGCATTTCCTGTTATATTTCCAGTAATAATTGTTGAAAATTCCTTTGCTCCTGCTATTGTTTCATCTCCAGTATTCATAACAGCACCTGCTGCTGTTACATTTGCAGCATCTGTTACATCTGCTCCTGCTTCTATTCCATCTAATTTTGTTTTATCACCATCTACAAATGCTCCTTCAGATAGTGTTCCTTGGGCACCCAAATTTGTTCTAGCATCACTTGCTGTAATTGCTCCTGTTCCACCTAATGAAACTGGTACTGTTCCTGCTGTTATTTCTTGATTTGATATTGTTAAATAATTACTTGTTACACTTGCTAATGTTACATCAGTTGAATTATCAGTTCCTGCTGCATCTACTCCTAATGTTGTTCTAGCACCACCTGCTGTAGTTGCTCCTGTTCCACCTAATGAAACTGGTACTGTTCCTGCTGTTATTTCTTGATCTGATATTGTTAAATAATTAC
>Ga0209632_10000799_pt1 | contig 32325 bp, 29 predicted proteins | sample COG_10_FD_184754 | JGI IMG/M metagenome (GOLD analysis project Ga0209632, IMG submission 184754) | Pelagic Microbial community sample from North Sea - COGITO 998_met_10 (SPAdes) (version 2) | ecosystem: Environmental > Aquatic > Marine > Neritic zone/Coastal water | place: Helgoland, sampling... | reverse complement strand
TGCTGGAAATTGTAGAATGTGTTTAGTAGAAATGGATAAATCTCCAAAACCTGTGGCTTCTTGCGCCATGCCTGCTGCTGAAGGAATGAATATTAAAACAAACACTGAATTTGTTGAAAAAGCAAGAAAGGGTGTAATGGAATTTTTATTAGCTAACCACCCATTGGATTGTCCTGTTTGTGATCAAGGTGGTGAATGTGATTTGCAAGATCAATCCATGTTTTATGGTGTAGATAAATCTAGATACAAAGAAAATAAGAGGGAAGTATCTGAAAAAAATATGGGACCTTTAATTAAAACTCAAATGACTAGATGTATACATTGCACTAGATGTATTAGGTTTGCAACAGAAGTTGCGGGTGTACCAGAAATTGGAGCTATAGGTAGAGGAGAAGATATGCAAATTACAACATATCTAGAGCAGTCTATGCAATCAGAACTATCAGCAAACGTTGTTGATTTATGCCCCGTTGGTGCTTTAACATCTAAACCATATGTATTTGAGGCTAGACCATGGGAATTAAAAAAAACAGAATCTATTGATGTAATGGATGCTATTGGCTCAAATGTAAGAGTTGATACATATGGTTGGGAAGTAAAAAGAATTTTACCAAGAATTAATGAAGATATTAATGAAGAATGGATTTCAGATAAAACAAGATATGCTTGTGATGGCCTGTTAAATCAACGTTTAGATACACCTTACATAAAGTATAACGGTAAATTTGAGAAAGCATCGTGGAGTGAAGTTTTTAATATAATTAAGTCTAAGTTTAAAAATACTGATAAAGATAAGATATGTGGAATAACTGGTGATCTAGTTAATATGGAAACACTTTATTTATTTAAAGAGTTTTTCAATAAAACACTCAGCTCTTACAACGTTGAGTCAAGAAATGATCACACATATTTAAACCCACAAAAAAGAGAAAATTATTTATTTAATTCATCAATTAATGGAATAGAAGAAGCAGATTTTATTTTACTTATAGGAACTAATCCTAGATATGAAGCAACAATTTTAAATGCACGTATTAGAAAAGCCTATTTACAAAATAAAACAAAAATTATTTCTTTAAACAATGTTGGTGATCTGACCTATCCTTATGATTACCTGGATGGTGATATTGCAAATATTAAAAAAATTATAGAAGACAGACATGTGATATCAAACTTAATTAAAGAAGCAAAAAAACCTTTAGTTATATTTGGTCAGTCTGCTCTAAAAACAAAATCTGCAAAATACATTTTTGAATCTATTAAATTTTTTTTAAAAAAAAATAATAAGATATCAGACGAGTGGAATTCTTTAAATACAATTTCAGAAAATGCAGCTACAGTTGGTAGTTATGATTTAGGATTGTATAAAACTGAAGATGGTTCCAACGAAGTATTAAAGAAGTTAGAAAACCATAAGTTTGAAATTGTTTACCTACTAGGTGTAGATAATCTTAAATTTGAAAAAAAAAATGAATTTATAATTTATCAAGGTAGTCATGGGGATAAAGGAGCAGAGATGTCAGATATTATACTTCCAGGTGCAGCATATACTGAACAAGATGGTTATTTTACAAACCTAGAAGGTAAGCTACAAAAAGCCTATAAAGCTTCTTATCCACCAGAAGATGCAAAAGAAGACTGGCTGATAATAAATGAACTAGCTGAAGCAATGAATCACAGAAAGTTATTTAATGATAAAGATGAGCTTGATAGTAGTTTACTTAATCAAATAAATTTATATAAAGAAAAAAATAATTCTATTAAGTCTTCTGATGTTGTAAATTTAAATTTTGATCAAGAAAATTTAAAGATTGATAATGAAGACTACTATTATTCAAATGTTGTAGCGAGAGCCTCTAAAACGATGTCTGAATGTAAGACTTCTAAAGCTAAATTTAAATCTACAGGTACTGAAGGTTAATAAAATGGAATATTTAAATATAATTTTTTTAGAAACTTATAAGATTTTGTTTTTACTAGTTCCAGTTCTTGTTTCTGTTGCAATGATTGTTTGGCTTGATCGTCGTATTTGGGCATTTGTTCAAAAAAGACAAGGACCTAATGTTGTTGGACCTTTTGGTTTACTTCAATCATTAGCAGATGCTTTAAAATATATATTTAAAGAAGTTATCATTCCATCAAGTTCAAACAAAGCAATATTTATATTAGCGCCAATTATCACTATGACTTTAGCGTTGATATCTTGGGCAGTCATACCTTTTAGTGCAACTCAGGTATTAGCAGACATCAACGTGGGTATACTTTATTTATTTGCAGTTTCATCTTTAGGAGTTTATGGAATTATTATGGGTGGTTGGGCTTCAAATTCAAAATACCCTTTTTTAGGTGCAATTCGTTCAGCCGCTCAAATGGTATCATACGAAGTTTCTATAGGTGTTATTATAATTAATGTTCTACTTTGTGTTGGTTCCTTAAATTTAAACGACATAGTGATAGCTCAAGAGAATCTGTGGTTTGTGATTCCATTATTTCCAATGTTCGTAATTTTTTTTATTTCAGCTTTAGCTGAAACTAATAGACCACCATTTGACCTTCCTGAGGCTGAAGCAGAGCTTGTTGCTGGATATCAAACTGAATACTCTGGAATGATGTATGCAATGTTTTGGCTAGGTGAATATGCGAATATTCTTCTTATGTGTGCTATGGGGTCAATTCTTTTTTTAGGAGGTTGGTTATCACCAATTGAAATTTATCCATTTACTCTAATACCAGGAGCTATTTGGTTGATTTTTAAAATTTTATTTCTTTTTGTATTGTTTGCATTAGTAAAGGCTATTGTACCTAGATATAGATATGATCAATTAATGAGATTAGGTTGGAAAATATTCTTACCATTATCACTAACATGGGTTGTTCTTACGGCAAGCTACCTATTTTATTTTAACTTACTACCAACTAATTAATTATGAAAATTTCAAGAATATTTAAAACAATTTTTATGTTAGATTTTCTAGGAGGTTTTTCTATTGCTTTAAGAGAACTTTTTAAATCTAAAAAAACAATTAATTATCCTTTTGAAAAAGGAAAAATTAGCCCTCGTTTTAGAGGTGAGCATGCATTGAGAAGGTATCCTGATGGTGAGGAAAGATGTATAGCCTGCAAATTATGTGAAGCAGTATGTCCCGCACAAGCAATTACTATAGAATCTTCTGAAAGAGCAGACGGAAGTAGAAAAACTACTAGGTATGATATTGATATGATGAAGTGTATTTATTGCGGTCTTTGTGAGGAATCGTGCCCAGTTGATGCAATTGTTCAAGGGCCAAATTTTGAATTTTCAACAGAAACAAGAGAAGAACTTTATTACAATAAAGAAAAGCTTTTGGACAATGGAGATAGATGGGAAAATATTTTAGCATCAAATATTAAAGCAGACAAACCATACAGATAATTATTATGTTAGCGCATGCAATTTTTTTTTATATCTTTTCATTAATAGCAATTATTTCTGCAATAATGGTTACTGTTTCTAAGAACACAGTTCATTCTGTCTTCTTTTTAATTTTAGATTTCATTAGTATTTCATGTTTATTTATAATGATAGGTGCAGAATTTCTTGGAATGATTATGTTAATTGTTTATGTGGGAGCTGTTGCTGTTCTATTTTTATTTGTTGTTATGATGTTGAATGTAGCTCAACAAAAAAATCAGTGGTTTAGTGCAAGTGAAAGTTCAAAACATATTCCAGTTGGTTTAATTGTTAGCGCAATTATTTTTTTTGAATTGATAATTGTAATTGGTGGATGGAAATATAAGCCAGATCTAGTTTCGGCTATGTCATTAACTTTAGATAGAGATATTAGTAACACTCATGCAATTGGCTATGTTTTATATACTGATTACATACATATATTTCAATTAAGTGGAATGATTTTGTTGGTTGCTATGATAGGAGCTATTGTTCTTACTTTTAGACAAAGATCTGGAGTTAAAAAACAAAGTTATTTCAGTCAAATATCAAGAGAAAGATCCGATGGAGTTGAAATGATTAATGTTGAGAGTAATAAAGGGGTTAAATCTGATGATTGATATAGGCTTAGGTCACTATCTAACTTTAGGAGCAATAATATTTACCATCGGTATAGTTGGAATATTTTTAAACCGAAAAAATATTATAGTGATACTAATGAGCATTGAATTAATTTTGTTAGCAGTAAATATCAATTTAGTAGCATTCTCAATATTCTTAAATGATATTTCAGGCCAAATTTTTACTCTCTTTATATTGACTGTAGCTGCCGCTGAAGCTGCAATTGGGCTAGCAATAATAGTTGTTTATTACCGGAATTCTTCAACAATAAGAGTTGAAGATATTAATAGTTTAAAGGGATAAAATGGAAATTGCTTTACTATTTCTTCCATTGATAGCTGCTATTACATCGGGCTTTTTTGGTAATTATATCGGTGATAGAAATTCAGAGATAATCACTAGTGTCTTTGTTTCAATTTCAGCATTTTTATCTTTAATTTTATTCTATCAAGTTATCGTTAATCATTATGAAAACAATGTAGTTGTTGCTACTTGGATTAATTCAGGAACGCTTAATGTGAATTGGTCTATTAAAATTGATGCATTATCATCTGTAATGCTAGTTGTTGTAACTTTAGTTTCTTCATTAGTTCATATTTATTCAATTGGATATATGTCCCATGACCCGCACAAACCTAGATTTATGGCTTATTTGTCTCTTTTTACATTCTCAATGTTAACTTTAGTTACTTCAGATAATTTTCTTCAATTATTCTTTGGATGGGAAGGTGTAGGTCTTTGTTCATACTTCTTAATTGGCTTTTGGTTTAAAAAAGACTCAGCAAATGCAGCTGCTATAAAAGCTTTTGTAGTAAATAGAGTGGGTGATTTTGGATTTGCCTTGGGAATATTTTTAATATTTTATCTATTTGGAACAGTTAATTATTCTGAAGTATTTCAACAAATTCCACAAATTATTGATAAAGAATTATTATTTTTAGGAATACACATAAAAGCAATTGATCTAATTTGTATTCTTTTATTTATTGGTGCAATGGGTAAATCAGCTCAAATATTTTTACATACTTGGTTACCTGATGCCATGGAAGGGCCAACACCAGTTTCTGCTTTGATCCATGCTGCAACAATGGTTACTGCTGGTGTTTTTTTAGTTGTTAGGTGTTCACCAATCTTTGAGTACTCACCTTTAACATTAAATATAATTACAGTAGTTGGAATGACAACGGCATTCTTTGCTGCCACTGTTGCTTTAGTTCAAACAGATATAAAAAAAATTATTGCATATTCGACATGTAGTCAATTAGGCTATATGTTTTTTGCTGTTGGTGTGGGCGCATATAATGTTGCTATGTTTCATTTATTTACTCATGCATTTTTTAAAGCATTACTTTTCTTGGGATCAGGGTCGGTAATTCATTCATTTAAAGATGAGCAAAACATTAATCAAATGGGAGCTGTTTATAAAAAATTACCTTATACTTGGATTTTAATGATTATAGGAACTCTTGCTCTTACTGGCTTTCCTTTCCTTTCTGGTTTTTATTCTAAGGACGCTATCATAGAGTTTGCTTACCTCCGAGGCAATACAGCTGGTTATTATGCAGCAGGTGTTGGAGTTTTAACTGCTTTATTAACCTCAATATATTCTTGGAGGTTAATTTTTAAAACATTTCACGGTACTTACAATAATGAAAAAATGAAAATTGAAGAAATGCACGAGTCTCCAATTGTTATGCTTTTACCATTGATTATATTAGCTATAGGTGCAATTTTTGCTGGGTTTTTATTTAAAGACTTGTTTACTGGTCATGGAGATGAAAATCATTTTTGGGGTGAATCTATCAAATTTTTAAACCCGTTAAGTACAGAACATCCACCTTTATGGATTATTTTGATAACTCCTATTCTTGTTCTTTTATCTATTCCAATTTCTTACTATTTGTTTGTAAAAAATAAAGAGATACCAAATCAATTTGTTCAAATAAATAAACCTTTGTATAATTTTTTAGTTAATAAGTGGTATTTTGATGAACTATACGACATTATGTTTATCAAATCTTTCAAAAAAATGGGACTATTCTTTTGGAAGATAGTTGATATCAAAATAATTGATAAATTTGGTCCTGATGGACTCTCTTTATTAATCAAAAAACTATCATTAAAAGCTAGCAAGTTTCAAAGTGGATTTATTTATCAATATGCATTTATGATACTGATTGGTTTTTCTGCCTTATTAACCTTTTTAATTTTACAATAATGAATTTTCCAATTTTATCTTCTCTTATACTTTTACCAACTATTGGTGCTTTATTTTTATTATTTTCAAAAGATAAAAATTCTAATACAGGGAAATATGTTGCCTTATTTACTTCATTCGTAAATTTTTTGATATCTATCTATCTATGGTATTTATTTGATCCAACAACATCGAGCTTCCAATTTATTGAAGATAGAGAATGGTTAAAGGGATTTATTAATTATAAAGTTGGTATAGACGGAATATCAATTCTATTTATTATTTTAACAACTCTAATAACTCCACTTTGCATAATATCTGTTAATAACACAATTAAAGACAGGTTAAGAGACTTTCTTATTGCTATATTGGTAATGGAAAGTTTAATGATAGGAGTTTTTTGCTCACTTGATTTAGTAGTGTTTTACTTATTTTTTGAAGCAGGATTAATTCCCATGTTTTTAATTATTGGAATTTGGGGAGGTGCAAGAAGAGTGTATTCTGCTTTTAAGTTTTTTTTATACACTCTACTCGGTTCTGTTTTAATGTTAGTCGCAATAATTTCAATTTATTGGACGGCTGGAACAACTGATATAATTCAACTTTATGAATTGGGCATAGACACGGAGTACCAAAACTTATTATGGTTGGCTTTTTTTAGTTCTTTTGCTGTCAAAACGCCTATGTGGCCTGTTCATACATGGTTACCTGATGCTCATGTTGAAGCTCCGACAGCTGGATCAGTTTTACTTGCTGCTATTTTATTAAAAATGGCTGGATACGGTTTTATAAGATTTTCCTTAGGCTTATTTCCAGTAGCTTCAGAGTTATTTACACCCTTGGTTTATTCATTAAGTTTAATTGCAATTATCTACGCGTCTCTAGTTGCATTAATGCAGGAAGACATGAAAAAATTGATAGCTTATTCATCTGTAGCACACATGGGATTTGTAACTTTGGGAATTTTTACAATTACTCAACAAGGTATTGAGGGAAGTATAATCCAAATGATAAGTCATGGACTTGTTTCAGCTGCACTATTCTTATGTGTTGGAGTTGTCTATGACCGAATGCATTCTAGATTAATTAAAACTTATGGTGGCTTGGTTACAATTATGCCTAAATACTCAATTCTATTTATGTTATTTACTCTAGCTGCTTTAGGACTTCCTGGTACTAGTGGCTTTATAGGAGAATTTTTAATTTTAATGGGTGCTTTTAAGGATAATTTTTTAATAGCTGTTATTGCAAGTTTTGGGGTAATTTTTGGAGCTGCCTATATGCTGTGGTTATACAGAAGAGTAGTTTTTGGAAATTTAATGAATAAAGATCTTTTAAAGATACCTGATTTAAATAATTCAGAAAAATTTATTTTATGGTGCTTAGCTATACCAGTACTATTCTTTGGTTTTTATCCAGAACCTCTTATTAATACGATTGAAGTATCTGTAAAAGATTTAATAGAAATGTATAGTTTTAACTTAAATATGGAGATGACTGAGGCAAAAAAATAATGAATAATTTAAATTTTATTTCTCCAGAAATCTTTATCTCCCTATCGATAATGTTTTTACTAATTTTAGGTGTTTTTAAAAAAAATAGCTCTAATTTAATTCATAATCTTTCAATAGGACTTCTGTTAATCACAGGAATTTTGATATTAAACAATCCTTTAGATGAAAAAATAACTTTATTTGAGGGTAGTTATATAATTGATTATCTTTCATCGTTCATGAAAATTCTTACAATTCTTGGTGGAGCTTTTGCATTATCTATATCCACAAAATATTTAAAACTTTCTAAAATATTTTTAATAGAATATCCAATTTTGATCCTATGTTCTATTTTAGGAATGATAGTTATGATTAGCTCAAATGACCTTATGGTTTTTTATGTTGGATTAGAATTACAATCGTTGGCATTATATGTTTTGGCCTCATTCAATAGAGATCAATTAAAATCATCTGAATCAGGACTTAAATATTTTGTATTAAGTGCACTTTCTTCTGGCTTACTTCTTTACGGCTGTTCTCTAATTTATGGATTTTCTGGATCAACTAATTTCGTTATTATTGGTGAAAAAATGACTTCAACTCATTATGGTCTTACGTTTGGAATAGTTTTTATATTAGTTGGATTGGCATTCAAAATTTCAGCAGTTCCTTTTCATATGTGGGCCCCTGATGTTTATGAAGGGTCACCTACATCTGTAACATTATTTTTTTCAATCGTACCTAAAGTTGCTGCTTTAACAGTATTTATTAGATTTTTATATGTTCCATTTGTTAATTTAATTGATCAATGGCAACCTATCATAATTTTCTTATCAATTGCTTCAATGATATTTGGAGCTGTGGCTGCAATTGGACAAAATAATTTAAAAAGATTAGTTGCCTACAGTTCTATTGGTCATATTGGTTATGCATTAGCTGGGCTTTCTGTTGGAACTAATGAAGGTATACAAAGCTCTGTAGTTTATATTTCTATCTATTTAATAATGAATCTTGGTCTATTTAGTTGTCTGTTGATGATGAAAAGAAATGACCAATATTTTGAAACTATAGACGACCTATCTGGGTTATCAAAAAACCACCCAGTTTTATCACTATCATTATTGGTTATACTTTTTTCATTAGCTGGAATTCCACCATTAGCTGGTTTTTTCGCTAAATTTTATATATTTAAATCTGTAATCGAGCAATCAATGTACTTTCTTGCAATAGTTGGTTTGTTATCAACCGTAATAGCTGCTTTTTATTATTTAAGAATTATTAAGGTTATTTATTTTGATGAAGAAAAAGAAAAATATGACACCGATCATAGTATTTGGTTAAAAATATCTTTAACTTCCTCAACGTTATTGATTCTTTTATACTTTATCTTCCCTAGCAAATTAGTGGAAATTGTATCTAGAATTAATATTATTTAATGAAGTTAAAAAAGTTTAATTTTAAAATTGTAAATAGTACAAACGACTTAGCTATTAGGATAATAAAAAATTCTAATAATAAATCTGGAATTATAATTGCTAAAAGGCAAAAAAAAGGTAGAGGTCAATATGGTAGAAAATGGACCTCTTTTAAAGGAAATTTATTTGTAAGCATTTTTTTTCCAATTGATAAAATTAATCTTTCATTGAAAGATTTAACAAGGATAAATTGTATGCTTGTTAAGAAATTGTTATCAAGTTTTTATAAAGGTAAGATATCGATAAAAAATCCAAATGATTTGTTGATAAATAAAATGAAAGTTTCTGGTATTTTACAGGAAAAATTATCCAAATCAGGCAAAACATTTATTATAATTGGGATAGGGATTAATTTAGTTAAGAGTCCTAATATAAAAAATTACTTAACTACAAACTTTTTAGATCTAACAGGTATTAAAATTACCCCTGAAAATGCTGTTTTAAAGCTAAAAAAAATATATGAAAAATTTATTCCAATCTTTCCAAAATTTAATGTAAAGAATATAAACAGAATTTAAAATGATTATTGTAGGCGACATAGGTAATACTGAAACTAAGATTTGTTTAGTAAACTCTAAAAATAAAATTATTAAAAGACTTTCATTAAATACAAAAAAGATTAATCCCTCTTTACTTAAAAAATCTTTATCTAATTTTGATCTAAAAAATAAATTAATTAATAGGTGTCTATTTTGTAGTGTTGTTCCAAAATCATTTAATCAAATCAAAAGCTTTTTTAATAAAACTTATCAAATTAAATGTTATGAACTTAAGAAACTTAAATTAAGTAAACTAATTAAGATTAAAGTTAATTATAAACAAATTGGTTCTGATAGATTGGCTAATGCGATAAGTGTTATTAATAATAAAGATAATTTCATAATTTTAGATTTTGGAACAGCCACAACATTTGATGTCTTAATTAAAGATACCTATCATGGTGGTGTTATTGCTCCAGGTGTTAAACTCTCACTTAATACATTGGTTGATAAGGCAAGTCAAATACCTGATATTAATTTAAAAAAAACAAATAAAGTTATAGGTTTAAACACTATAAGTGCAGTCAGAGCTGGTTTTTTTTGGGGTTATGAGGGTTTAATTGACAATATCGTTAATTTAATTAAGAAAGAGACCAAGATGTCCTTTAAAATTATAATTACTGGGGGATTTTCTAATTTGTTCAAAAATTCAATAAAACCGAAAGTTACATTAAACAAAGACATAACAATTAACGGCTTAATTAAAGCCACTAATTTAATCAAATAAATATGAAAGATGAATTATTATTTTGCCCTTTAGGGGGTTCTGGTGAAATAGGAATGAATATGAACTTGTTTGCTTATGGGAAACCAGGTGAACATAAATGGATCATGGTTGATATTGGAGTAACTTTTGCAGATGACACATTACCTGGAATTGATCTAATTTATCCAGATCCCGGTTTTATAGTTGATAAAAAAGAAGATCTTTTAGGAATTATTTTAACTCATGCACATGAAGACCACATAGGAGCAATTGCACATCTTTGGCCTCAATTAAAATGTAAAATTTTTGCAACTCCATTTACAGCAGTTTTGATAAAAGAAAAATTTAAAGAAAAAAATATTGATGTAACTAAATACCTAAAAATAGTTCAATTGAATGGTACGGTTAATTTAGACCCTTTTAAAGTAGAATACATAACACTAACTCATTCAATCCTTGAACCTAATGGCCTTAGAATTGAAACACCTGCAGGAATAATATTACATACTGGTGATTGGAAGATTGATCCAGAACCTCTAATAGGGGAAAAAATTAACTCTAATAGACTTAAAGAAATTGGAAAAGAAGGCGTACTTGCAATGATTTGTGACTCAACAAATGTATTTAGCATGGGAAAAGCAGGCTCTGAATTAGATGTTAGAAAAAGTTTATTAAATATAATGGGTAGTCTAAAAAAAAGAATTGTTATGGCTTCTTTTGCTTCAAATGTAGCCCGTATGGAAACAGCTTTTTATTGTGCAGAAAAAACAGGAAGACAAATATCATTAGTTGGAAGATCAATGCATAGAATATTTAAAGCAGCAAGACAATGTGGTTATTTAAAAAATGTTATTGAACCTATAGACCCTCGTGAAGCAAAAAATATTTCTAGAGAAAAAATAGTTTATCTTTGTACTGGTAGCCAGGGTGAACCAATGGCAGCTCTAATGAGAATTTCTAGTTATACACACCCTGATGTTTTTATTGAAAAAGATGATACTGTTATTTTTTCATCTAAAATTATTCCAGGTAATGAGAAAAAATTATATAAATTGCAAAATCAATTAGTAAAAAATGGCATTGAAGTTATTTCAGAAGAAAGTGAATTTGTTCATGTTTCTGGACACCCAAATAGAGATGATCTTAAGGAAATGTATGATTGGGTCAATCCTCAATGTGCTATTCCTGTTCATGGTGAACACAGGCATATGATTGAACATATGAAATTTGCTCATGAAATGAAGGTTCCATACCCTGTCCAAGTAGAAAATGGAGATATTGTAAAATTAGCCCCTGGTAAGCCCCATGTTTATGACAAAGCACCAAGTGGTAGACTTTATCTAGATGGTAATATTAGTGTTGAGGAAGACGCTCAATCAATCAAAGATAGAAAAAATATAAGTGCTAATGGTTATATAGAGGTAACTATTCTAATTACACCAAAGGGAAACATTCATAAGAGTCCTATATTAACTTTTAGAGGCTTACCGGTTTATGATGTGGATGACTTTATGTATGAATTAGAAGAAGCAATAGAAAAAACAACTAGAACTTTTTCTATAAAAAGTAAAAAACAAGAATTCAATTTAATTGATGCATTAAAGATTACATGTAGAAAATGTGCTAAAGAATTTACTGGAAAGAAACCATTTATAAATATTAATTTAGTAAGAATCTAGATGAGTGCAACAGGTCTTGCTATAATATATATAATAATTTGGTGGATAGTTTTTTTCACAATTCTTCCAATCGATGTAAATAGACAGAAATCTGTTAAAATTAATGGTGAAGACGCTGGTTCTCCTGAAAATCCTAAAATGTTAAAAAAATTTGTCTATTGTAGTGGTATTACAACTGTAATTTTCATGATAATTTATTTATTGATAAAATATAAACTTTTAAATTTAAGATATATAATCAGTTAACAATGTACATTTCAAAATCATTTATACCGATATTAAAAGACAACCCGTCAGAAGCAAAAATCAAATCACATCAATTGATGCTTAGGGTAGGAATGATTAAACAATCTTCGGCAGGTATTTATTCATGGTTACCATTAGGCTTTAAGGTGATGAAAAAAATTGAACAAATCGTTAGAGAAGAACAAAATAAAATTGGAGCTCAAGAAATACTAATGCCAACTATCCAGCCTAGTGATATTTGGAAAGAAAGTGGTCGTTACGATGATTATGGAGATGAGATGCTTCGTATTAAAGATAGACAAGATAGAGAAATGCTTTATGGACCAACTAATGAAGAATTGGTGACGGACATATTTCGATCTAGTATCAAATCATATAAAGCATTACCTCAATTACTATATCATATACAATGGAAATTTAGAGATGAGGTAAGACCCAGATTTGGAATTATGCGTGGTAGAGAATTTTATATGAAAGATGCATATTCTTTTGATGTAGATGATGATGATGCTACTTTTTCATATAATAAATTTTTTTTTTCTTATTTAAGAACATTTAAAAGATTAGAACTTTCAGCAATTCCAATGGCTGCTGACACAGGGCCGATTGGGGGAAATCTTTCACATGAATTTATTATTTTAGCAGATACTGGTGAGAGTAAAATTTTTACTGATAAAAGAATTTTTGATTTAGATAGCGAGAGTTCAGTATTGGAAAAAAAATCTTTAGAAGACTTGAGAAAAAAATATGAACAATATTATGCTGTAGCAGACGAAAAATTTAATAAAAGTGATTTCGAAAAAAATGTAAGTGAAGATAATAGACTGATAACTAAAGGTATTGAAGTAGGTCATATTTTTTATTTTGGAGACAAGTACTCAAAAGCATTAAATGCAGCAGTAGATCTTCCTGGTGGTAAAAAAGATTTTGTAAAGATGGGTTCTTATGGAATTGGTGTGTCAAGGTTAGTAGGTGCAATTATAGAAGCCAAATATGATGATAAAGAAGAAATTATGAAGTGGCCATTTTCTGTAGCACCGTTTGAGCTTGCTATAATTCCAATGATCAATAAAAATGACACGTCTGCATTGGATAAAGCCTCAAAACTTTTTGAGCATTTTGAAAGTAATAATATTGATACAATCATTGACGATATGGATGAAAATCTTTCTTCTAAAATTAAGAAATTTAATTTAATAGGTGTTCCTTTTCAAATTATAATAGGAAAAAAATCGGATGGCGATTTTTTAGAATTTAAAGAAATAGGAAAAGAACCTAAAAACCTAAGTCTAGACCAAATAACTAAAATTTTAACTGAATTAAAAGTAAAAAATTGATTTCTACATTAGAAAAAGAGATTACATTTAGATATTTAAAGACCAGAAAAAAAGATGGCTTTTTAAATATTATCTCTATTTTTTCATTCATTGGAATTAGCTTAGGTGTTGCAGTATTAATAATTGTTATGTCTGTTATGAACGGTTTTAGGACTGAACTAATAAACAAAATTGTAGGATTTAATGCTCATGTAACTGTTAAGCCATATGAAAACTCCATTAATTTAGAAAAGCTAAATGAAAATAGTCTTAAGTTAATCTCAAAAGAATTAATTCTTAGTAATAGCGGTGAAGCGATTATTATTAGCAAAGATTATACTAAAGGTTTAGTTTTAAGGGGTTATAGTAGTGAAGATTTTTCTAAACTAGAGGTTGTTAAAACAGAAAACTTTATTGGACAATCAAATCAATTAATAAAAAACTCTATATCAATAGGTAAAGAATTAAGTTTCAATTTAAACCTTGGTATAGGTGATAGAGTGTCGATTATGTCTCCAATTGGTATTGAGACAATTATTGGCAGTTTACCTAAACAAGAAACTTTTATTATAAATTCGATTTTTGATAGTGGACTTGCTGATTTTGATGCAAATATAGCATTTATAAACCTTAATACATTAGAAAATTTTTTTGCTCTTAATAAAGATAATAGAAACTTGGAAATATATCTGAATGATCCATCAAATATTAAGGAAGCAAAAATTCAAATTCAAAAAATATTTGAGGGTGAATTTATATACACGTGGGCTGATATGAATAGCTCTTTGTTTTCAGCATTAAAAGTTGAACGTAATGTAATGTTTATTATTTTATCACTAATTATTGTTGTAGCTGCTTTTAATATTATTTCTGGACTTACAATTTTAGTTAAAAATAAAACTAGAGATATAGCTATACTTAAATCCATAGGAGTTTTAAATAAATCTATAGTTAAGATATTTTTTTTGGTAGGTGTTATTATTGGGACTTCTGCAACTTTCTTTGGAATTTTTTTAGGTGTTTTGTTCTCACTGTATATAGAAAATTTACGGGAATTCTTAAGTAATACATTTAATATTAGCCTCTTTCCTGAAGAAATATATTTTTTAAGTACAATGCCTTCTGAAATTAATCCAAGATCAATTTTTATTATTTCATTATGTTCAATTTTTGTAACTATTATTGTCTCAATATTTCCTGCAATTAAAGCATCAAAATTAGATCCAGTTAAAGGACTAAAGTATGAATAATTTGATATCATTAAAAAAAGTTTCAAAATTTTTTTCTAATAATAAAAAAATAAGTGTTTTAAAAAGAATTAATTTTTCATTTACAAAAGGTAGGATTTATTCTCTCATGGGTCCATCAGGATCAGGAAAATCTACACTTCTAAACATTTTATCAATGATTGATAAACCCACAGCTGGATTATTGTTAATTGCTGATACTCCAATAGATTTTAATGCTAGTAACAAAAATGATAAAATTAGATCAAATAAAATTGGCATTATATACCAGCAAAATAATCTACTTCCTGACTTTACTGCACTAGAAAATGTTTATCTTGCAGGTTTAGCTTTAAGCAATAAAAAAAGTAGCTCACTTAAAAAGGCTAAAAAAATTATTAAAGAAATGGGTCTTTCATCACGTGAAAACCATTACCCATCAGAACTATCAGGTGGAGAAATACAAAGAATAGCAATAGCTAGAGCACTTATAAATGAACCGGAGATCATATTAGCAGATGAGCCTACAGGGAGCCTTGATCGAAAAACAGCTAAAGAAGTATTTAAGGTTTTATACAATTTGAAAAACAAAAACAGATTAATAATTTATGCAACTCATAATAGATTTTTTGCCAATATGGCTGATTGCAAATTAGAAATGATTGATGGTAATATAAAAACCATCAATGCTAGATTCAAATAAACAGAATTTTAATCATCTAAAAATTCATACACAGTACTCAATTTGTGAAGGAGCAATTAAAATTGAAAACTTAAAAGATTTTTGTAAAGAAAATAAAATACCTTGCCTAGGACTTTCTGATACATCTAATTTATGTGGTGCATTAGAATTTGCTGAAAATATTTCCAAAGTTGGAACACAGCCAATCATTGGAACACAAATTTACTTTAGATATGAAGACACAAATGGATTGCTTCCCCTAATTGCCCTTAATGAAAAAGGGTACAAACGAATTATAGAGCTTTCATCTAGATCTTACTTGGAAAATGATGCTTGCTCAAATCCTCATTTAGATATTAAGGAACTTTTAGCTGATACAGAGGGAGTATTATTACTCTCTGGAACAATTCATGGCTTATTTGGTAAACTTTTTGAAAAAGGTCGTTTAGAGGAAATAGCAAAGATTTATAAAATTTTATCAACAAAATTTCATGATAATTTTTATTTAGAAATCCAAAGACATGGAGATCAAAATGAAATTGCCTTTGAAAAATTTAATTTAGAACAATCTTCTAAAATTAAAATACCTATTATTGCAACTAATGAAGTTTATTATCTAACGTCAGACATGCATGAGGCTCATGATGCTCTTACTTGTATCGGATCAAAAACTTATGTTAATGACAAAAATAGAATTAAATATAGCAATCAACATTATTTTAAATCGAATAAAGAAATGTCAAAATTGTTTTCAGACCTTCCTGAAGCTTTAGAAAATAATTTCAATTTGCCTTTTAAATGTAATTTTCGACCTCAATTTTCTAAACCAGTATTACCAAATATAAGCTCTAAAAAAGGAGTAAGTGCTGATGAAACGCTTCAAAAAGATTCTTTAGACGGGTTAAGAAAAAAATTTTTAAAAGTTTTTAAAATTGATAAAAAAGATTTAGACAGTAATGATGAATTTCTAAGGTACAAAGATAGGCTCGATCATGAACTTACAATTATAATTGAAATGAAATACCCTAGTTATTTCTTAATTGTTGCAGATTATATTAAATGGGCAAAAAATAATGATATTCCAGTAGGACCTGGTAGAGGCTCTGGAGCTGGCTCTCTTGTAGCTTGGTGCTTATCAATTACAGATGTTGACCCAATAAAATTTAATCTAATATTTGAAAGGTTTTTGAATCCTGATCGTATATCTATGCCAGATTTTGACATAGATTTTTGTGAGGAAAAAAGAGATTTAGTTTTTAAATATTTAACAACTAAATACAAAGATAGTGTTGCTCATATAATTACTTTTGGAAAATTAAAAGCAAGAATGGTTATTAGAGACGTTGGTAGAGTATTAGGTTTACCATATGGGTTTGTTGATAGTATTTCAAAAATGATACCATTTGATCCATCAAGACCACAAAGTTTAACTGAATGTATTAATAGTGAACCTCGACTTCAAAAATTAGTTAATGAAGACACACGTGTAAAAAAATTAACTGATCTTTCTTTAAAATTAGAAGGCCTAAATAGAAATGTTGCAACTCACGCTGCAGGTGTTGTAATAGCAGATAGAAAGTTAACAGAAGTTGTTCCTTTATATAAAGATGCTGCTGCAAATTTATTATTGCCATCTACACAATTTGACATGTATTCAGCAGAAAATGCTGGTTTAATTAAGTTTGATTTTTTAGGTTTAAAAACCTTAACAGTAATTAATAGAACACAAAAATTAATTAATAAAAAAGTTAAAGATTTTATAATTGAGGATATCGATTTTGAAGATAAGAAAGTTTTTGAACTTTTATCATCAGGTAATACAGTTGGACTATTCCAGGTAGAGAGTGCAGGTATGCGCGAAGCTTTATTACAAATGAAGCCTAACCACATTGAAGATATTATTGCATTAGTAGCTCTTTATCGCCCAGGTCCTATGAGCAACATACCTATTTATAATGACTGCAAACATGGAAAGCAAACTCCTGATTATTTACACCCACTACTTGAGGAAATTCTAAAGCCAACTTACGGTGTAATTATTTATCAAGAACAAGTGATGCAAATTGCTCAAAAACTTTCAGGATTTACTGCTGGCGAAGCTGATATTTTAAGAAGAGCTATGGGGAAAAAAAAGAGAGCAGAACTAGAAAAACAGAAGCAAAGATTTATAGCAGGTGCTCTCAAAAATGACATCAGCAAGGATGTAGCGGCGAGCATATTCTTAAAAATTGAGCCATTTGCCGAATATGGTTTTAATAAAAGTCACGCTGCAGCTTATGCAATAATTTCTTACCAGACAGCATTTTTAAAAACATACTACCCTAAAGAATTTTTTGCAGCATCAATGACAATGGATATATCCATTCAAAATAAACTTGGAGAATTTCATGAAGAACTGAAAAGAATCAAAATTAAAGTTGTACGACCAGATATTAACAAATGCTTTGCAGATTTTCAGTTTGATGAAAATAATTTTTATTATGCTCTAGGTGGTATCAAAAGTGTTGGTTATGAAGCCATATCAAATGTTGTTAAAGAAAGAGAAATAAATGGTGAGTTTAAATCAATAAATGATTTTTTAAATAGAGTTAATCCTAAAGATATTAATAAACTTCAACTTGAAGGCCTAGTCAAAGCAGGAGCTTTTGATAATTTAAATAATAATAGACAAGCATTGTTTAATTCAATTCCAAATTTTATTTTAAAAACAAAAAATATTTTTGAAAATAGAGCAGCAAATCAAATTGATCTTTTTGCATCTGATGAAGAGCAAGATAATGAAATAGTTCTTAATATTGAAGATTGGAAATTTGAAGATCGATTATCAAGAGAATTTGAAGCTATTGGTTTTTTCATATCAGACCATCCTTTAAACCAATTTAAAGAAATTTTTGATGATTATAGAATAATTGATTACAAAAAATTTAATTTAGATGATGGTATTAAAGAAGCTAATATCGCTGCTACACTCTTAAAAATTACAGAAAGAAAAACAGCCAAAGGTAACTCTTATGGCGTTATTAAGTTTACTGATTTAACTAGTGTTTTTGAACTTTTTATCTTTTCAGATGTTTTGGAATTAAATAGAGAAATTTTAGTTGAAGGAAATTCATTGATTATAACTTTAGCCAAAACTATTTCTAATGATGAAAATAAATTTAAAAGAACAAATGTTCAAAAAATAGCATCACTTAAAAACCTTTTTAATAAACCTATTAATGAAATTATATTTAATATTAAGTCTACTAAAGATATAGATAAAATATCTGAATTAGTAAGTGAAGCAGGTTCTACTGAAGTAAAAATAAATATTAATAATAGAAATAAAAATATTAGCTTTAAATTAAAAAATAAACGGTTTATTGATAGAAAAGCTATAAATATCATAAGAAATAGTGACATTTCGACCATTATTAACTAAAAAAGACTTGTTTGTTTTTCAAATAATTTGTAAATAACTGTTTAATTAAATTAACACGCACACAGTTTGTGGTTTTATACCTCCGGTCCTTAAGTGGAAATTACTGTGGTGGCTTAACCGGGAATAAATATGAAAATACCAAGTCTAACTATCCAACAATTATTAGAAGCAGGCGTTCACCTTGGTCATAAGACCCTAAGATGGAATCCAAAAATGAAAAAATACATTTTTGGAAAAAGAGAATCAATACACATCATCGATTTGACACAAACATTGGAATTAACAAATGTTGCTTTAGAAAAAGTTTACAATGTTATTGTAAATAATGGAAAAATTCTTTTTGTATCAACTAAAAAACAAGCATCAGAAGCAATTGCAGATGTTGCAAAAGAAACTGGACAATATTTTGTAAATTATAGATGGTTAGGTGGAATGTTAACTAACTGGGGAACAATTTCTGGTTCGATAAAAAAGATGAAAAAATATGAAGCAGATCTTGTAGCTGAAAACAGAGGCTTTACAAAAAAAGAACTTTTGAAAATGAGTGTTAAGAAAGATAAATTGGAAAAAGCCCTAGGTGGAATCGCTGAAATGAAAAAAATTCCTGATTTAGTTTTTATCATTGATACAAATTATGAGTCTTTAGCAATTCAAGAATCACTAAAATTAGGCATACCAATATGCGCTATATTAGACAGCAACTCAAATCCTGACGGAATTGATTTTCCAATTCCTGGTAATGATGATGCTAGAAGAGCAATAGATCTTTACTGTAACTTAATAAAAGAAACTATTGAGAATGCAAAAAAATCAACACCTTCTAAAACTGAAGAAAAACCAATTGTTGAAGAGAATAAGTCAATGGATAAATCTGCTAAAACAATTCAAGAACTAGATAGAGAAAAATTGGATGCCAAATTCCAAAAAAAAAAGTAAAGTTAAATTAATTATGAGTGATATAGAAAAAGTAAAACAATTAAGGGAAGCAACAGGGGCAGGTTTTAAGGATTGTAATTTAGCAGTTAAAGAATCTGGTGGTGACCTTGACAAAGCTGTAGAAATTTTAAGAGTTAAAGGAATTTCTAAAGCTTCCAAAAAAATGTCAAGAGATGCCAAAGAAGGAGTGATAGCTACTTCCGGGGATGAAAATAAAATCTCTGTTTTAGAGTTAAATTGTGAGACAGATTTTGTTGCCAAAAACGACGACTTTGTTTCTTTTGCGAAAGAATTAAGTGAATTAAATAATATAAATGAATCTAATTTAGATAAGTTAAATAAAACTAACATGTCAAATGGTAAGACAGTTGAAGCTAATCTTGTTACATTAATAGCAAAAATGGGTGAAAAAATAACATTAGGTAAAGCTAAAACATTTAATCAATTAGGATCTAAAAACTTTAATTATTTACACACAGTAGTTAAAGATAATTTATCTAAATTATCAGTTATAACATCTATAGAAACATCTGATAATAGTGATGCTGTTAAGGCATTCGGTAAACAACTTTCAATGCATATAGCTGCATCAAATCCATTAGCATTGAGCTCAGATTTAATTGATCAGAAAATTCTACAGAAAGAACAAGATCTTGTAACTGAAGAATTAAAGAGTTCAGGAAAAACACAAGAGATTGCACAAAAAATTAGTCTAGGTAAAATGAGTAAGTTTAAAGAAGAAAATGCTCTATTAACACAAGCTTGGGTAATGGAGCCCAAAAAGAAAGTGCAAGATATTCTAAAAGAACTTAATATACCTGACTTAAAGATTAATAATTTTTTTAGAATTAAGATAGGTGAATAAATGTTTAATGAAAAAACATACAGTCAAAAGATGGATAAAACCATTGAGGTTTTTTCAAAAGAACTAACATCATTAAGAACTGGCAGAGCAAACGCTTCAATGCTAGATCTTGTAAAAGTTGATGTGTATGGGCAATCGATGCCATTGAATCAAGTTTCAAGCATAACGACTCCTGATGCAAGAACGATCAACATTCAAGTTTGGGATTTAAATAATGTGCCATTAGTTGACTCTGCTATAAAAAAATCTGAGCTTGGTTTAAATCCCCAAATAGATGGACAATTAATTAGACTTCCTGTTCCGGATTTAAATGAAGAGAGAAGGGCTGAAATTAAAAAAATAATTAAATCAATCGGTGAAAAATGTAAAGTTTCAATTAGAAATATAAGACGTGAGGCTAATGATGATTTAAAAAATTTAGTAAAAAACAAGGAAATTAGTGAAGATGATGAAAAAATTAATGAAAAGATTGTTCAAAATTTTACAGATGAACATATTAAAATTATAGATCAAAAAGTTGAAGCCAAAGAAAAAGAAATAATGACAATATGAACCCAATTAGACATGTTGCCATCATTATGGATGGAAACGGTAGATGGGGCACTAAACATAAAAAATCAAGAAATGCAGGTCATAGAGCTGGTTTATACACAGTTGAAAATATTATAAAAGAAGCCATTAAATCAAAAATAAAATATTTAACCCTTTATACATTTTCTACAGAGAACTGGAAAAGACCAAAAAGTGAAATTATTTTTTTATTTGAACTATTAGAAACTTTTTTAATAAAAAAAATAAATGATTTAATTAAGAATGAAATTAAATTAAAAATTTTAGGAGATAAAAAGTTATTTTCAACAAAGTTAAAGAAATTACTTAGAGATTCTGAAAAAAAAACTTCAAAAAATAAAAAATTACAAATTAATTTGGCATTAAATTATGGGTCTAAAAATGAGATTATTAATGCGATGAAACTAGTTAAAAAAAAAGATCTAAAAATTAATCAAAAAAATATAGAAGATAATTTGTATACAAAAAATGTACCTCATCCAGAGATATTGATTAGAACAGGTAACACAAACAGACTTAGTAATTTTTTATTATGGCAATTAGCTTATACTGAGATATTCTTTGAAAAAAAACTTTGGCCTGATTTTAATTCTAATGACTTTAAAAAAATATTGGATAAATTTAAAAAATTAAAAAGAAACTTTGGAAATATCTAATGAGTAAAGAATTAAAAAAACGAATATTTACTTCTATTATATTGTTAGCATCATTTTTTTTAATGATAAAGTACAGCTATATATTATTAATTGGGTTGATTTTTTTTACATTAATTATCTGGATAGAGTTTAACTCTTTAATCAATAGAATTATAAAATCTAAAAAAAATATTTTAAAAGTTTTTACATTTTTAACTAAAATTTTAGCACTATTTTATATTTCTTATTTTTGTTATATTGCTATAATTCATCTTTATATTAATCAGACTTACAAAATAATTTTTTTATTTTTAATAGGTGTGTGTATAGTTAGTGATATAGGTGGCCTTGTTTTTGGAAAATTACTTAAAGGAAAAAAATTAACAAAAATTAGCCCTAATAAAACAATTTCAGGATCAATAGGTTCTTTTATTTTTTCTTTAATGTTAATTCCTGTTTATTATCAGTTTGATTTTAAATTTTCATTTTTAGAATTATTTTTTATAACATTATTAACATCATTATTTTCCCAAGTTGGAGACCTATTCATTTCTTATCTAAAAAGAAAAGCTAAAGTAAAAGATACAGGTGATTTATTACCAGGTCATGGTGGTTTTTTAGATAGGTTTGATGGAATATTATTTGGTGTCCCATTTGGATTATTTTTTATATCAATAATATGACCCACTTTTAATTAAAGAATATGAAAAAAAAAATTGCAATATTAGGTTCTACAGGATCAATTGGAAAATGTATTTTTGATATTGTAAAAAAAGATAAAAAAAATTTTGAAATATTATTTCTTGCTGCTAATACAAATTATAAAGAATTATTAAAACAAGCTAAAATTTTTAATGTTAAAAATTTATTAATAGCTGACAAAAAAATATTTAAAAAAGTTTTAAATAAATATAAAAAAAAAACAAAAATCAATTTTCACAATAATTATGATTCTTTTGATAAAATTTTTAAAGGAAAAAAAATAGACTACACTATGAGTGCAATCTCTGGTTTATATGGTTTAGATCCAACATTAAAAATTATAAAACATACTAAAAATATTGCTATTGCGAATAAAGAAGCAATAATTTGTGGGTGGAATTTAATTTATAAAAACTTAAAAATGAATGACACAACATTTATACCAATTGATTCAGAGCATTTTTCTATTTGGTCTTTATTAGATATTAAAAAAAATAACAATATTGAAAGAATTTTTATTACAGCTTCAGGTGGACCTTTTTATAACTTTCCTTTAAAAAAATTTAAATCTATTACGCCAAAACTAGCATTAAAACATCCAAATTGGAAAATGGGGCAAAAAATATCCATCGATTCGTCGACAATGATGAATAAAGTTTTTGAAATAATGGAAGCAAAAAAAATTTTTGATTTACAATATAATAAATTATCAATTTTTCTTCACACCCAATCTTACATCCACGCAATCGTTAAATTTAATAATGGATTAACTAAAATATTAATTCATGACACAAATATGACTATACCTATTTTTAATTCTCTATATCCAGATAATGAAAAAAATATTGAATCTAAAAAATTAAATCTCAATATTATAAACAATCTCAAATTAAAGACTATTGATCAAAAAAGATTTCCTGTTATTAAAATTCTTAAAAATTTGCCAAACAAAAATTCTCTATTTGAAACTGTAATTGTTTCTGCTAACGATAGACTTGTTAATCTTTTTCTTAAAAAAAAGATTAATTATTTAGATATTTCAAAATTCTTATTGATAATTATTAAAGATAAAGAATTTAAAAAATACAAGACAATAAGACCGAAAAATATAGATGAAATAAAGAAACTTAGTGATTATGTAAGTTTAAAAATAGATCTATTGAGTATATAAGGAGCTGATGTTCAAAATAGTTTTTAAAATAAATTTATTGATATTGTTACTTTCAACAATATGTAATTCAGAAATAGTTAAAATAATTAATGTTGATGGAAACAAACGTATTTCAAATCAAACAATTATTTTATTTAGTGAGCTTAAAACGGGTACAGATATTACTGAAGATGATGTTAATACCTCTATTAAAAAACTTTATGATACAAATTTCTTTAAAGAAATTTCTACTACATTCAATAATAATGTTTTAAAAATCATAGTAACTGAAAACCCGATTATTCAATCTATAGAAATTTTAGGTGTAAAGAAAAAATCATATTCTGAAGCTATCTTTGCCCAACTGTCTATGAAAGAAAAAAGCTCATATATAGAAAGTTTTGTTAACAGAGATCTCAAAAGAATTCGTAATTTTCTTAAAGTCTCAGGTTTTTACTTTTCTAAAGTTGAGGCTAACATTAAAGAAAATAGCAATAACACAGTTGATTTGATCTATAATGTAGAACTTGGTGAAAAAGCAGTAATTGAAAAAATACTATTTAATGGCCCCAAAGTTTTTAAAGATAAAAAACTTAAAAGTATTATAATATCAGAAGAAAGTAAATTTTGGAAAATTCTTTCAGGAGAGAAATTTTTAAACCAAAAAAGAATAGAACTTGATGCTAGACTATTAAAAAATTTCTACTTAAGTAAAGGTTACTATAAAATAAAAATTGAAAATTTTTCTGCCAATTTAGCTACAAATAATAAATTTGATTTAGTTTTTAATATTAATGCTGGTGAAAAATTTTTTTTTAATAATTTTGATCTTATTATTCCATCTGATTATAACAGAGATCATTTTAATGAAATTTTTTCTCAATTTGAAAATCTTAAAGATAAATCTTATTCACTTAATAGTGTAAAAGATATTTTAGATGAAATTGACAAGATAGCTCTATCAAAACAATACGAATTTATTAATGCTTCAATTGAAGAGACCATTGTTTTGGGTAATAAAATTGATTTTAAATTTGTTATTAGTGAAACCAAAAAAGTATATGTGAACAGAATTAATATTATTGGAAATGATATTACAAATGAGCATGTTATTAGAAATATGCTTATCGTAGATGAGGGTGATCCATTTAATGAACTTTTACACAAAAAATCAATAAACAATATTAAGTCATCAAACTTATTTGCCAATGTTACTTCTGAATTGATAGAAAACAAAGATAATGTTAATCAATCAATAAATATATCTGTTGAAGAAAAACCGACAGGGGAAATATCTGCAGGTGCTGGTTATGGTACTAGTGGGAAATCAATAACACTAGGAATTAAAGAAGGTAACTTTAGAGGTGATGGTGTAAGGCTTAATAGTAACCTTACCATATCTGATAATAGGGTGTCTGGCGGTCTAAATTTTACAATACCAAATTATAAATATAGTGATAAATCTTTATCCACAGGATTTTCACGAACATCTGAAGACAATTTAGAACAATCTGGGTATAAGAAAAAACTCAATATAGCAAATATTGGAACTTCCTTTGAACAAAGAGAGGATTTATTTTTTTCACCCGCTTTTTCATTTAAATATGAAACATTGGAAACATCATCTACTGCCTCAACTCTTTTAAAAAAACAAGAGGGTGACTATTATGATTTAGTTTTTAGTTATGGACTTTATTATGACAAGAGAAATCAAACTTTTTCACCAACAGATGGGTATTCTTCTAATTTTAATCAAGAATTACCTGTTTTTTCTAACAATTATTCGATTAAAAATAGTTATGAATATAAAGTATATAATGAATTTGCCACTGACTGGATAGGAACAGCTAGTTTTTTTGCGAAGACAGTTAATTCTATTGGAAGTAAAGACGTAAGAGTTTCTGAAAGAATTGTTCTTCCAGCAAGAAAATTAAGAGGTTTTTCTTCAGGTAAGATTGGTCCAAAAGATAATGATGATTTCATTGGAGGAAATTATGCCTCTTCAATAAATCTTGGGTTGTCGTTGCCAACAGTTTTACCTGAATTAGAAAATTTTGATTTTAATTTATTTATAGATGCAGGTAATGTTTGGGGTGTAGATTATGATTCTAAATTAGATGATTCCAGTAAAATTAGATCAGCTACTGGACTGTCAGTAAATGTTCTAACACCAATTGGACCCCTTAATTTTGCATGGGCAGTACCCATCACAAAAAGTTCTACTGATAAAACTGAGAATTTTAGATTTGATATAGGAACTACTTTCTAATGAAAAATAAATTTTTTTTGATATTAATATTTTTTTTTTTACCTTTATCAAATTTTGTAAAAGCTGAAGTTAAGATTGCTTTTATAGACATGGAGCAAGTAATTAATACTTCAAATGTTGGTCTTAAATTAATTAAGAAAATTGAATTAATGGATGTGAAATTCAAAGAAAAATTTTCATCAAATGAAATTAATTTAAAAAAAAAAGAGAAAGAACTATTTGATCAAAAAAATATTCTTAATAAAGATGAATTTGATAAAAAACTTACCAAACTTAAAAATCAAGTAAAATTATTTAATGAAGAACGTTCAAAAGAAAGAGAAGAAATAATAAAGTTAAGAAATGACTTCAACATTCAGCTACTAAAAGCTATAAATGTTATACTAACAACCTACTCTCAGGATAACAATATTTCTATATTGCTTCAAAAAAAAAATATTATTTTGGGCTCTACTAAGCTTGATATTACAAAAGAAATACTTAACATAGTTAATAAAAATATTTCAGAAAATGACATCAAATGACAATCTCTTTAAATAAAAAACAAATTATAGATTTACTTCCTCATAGAGAACCTATGCTTTTGATTGATGAATTAACCAACATTAAAAAATTATTTTCTGCTACAGCGATTGTTAATGTAAAAAAAGAAAGTTTTTTTGTGCAAGGCCATTTTCCTGGAAATCCAGTAATGCCAGGTGTTCTTATAGTTGAAGCTTTTGGACAGGCAGCTGCCGCATTAACTGCTCATGGTATTGACAAAGAGACCTATGAAAATAAGCTTGTATTTTTAATGGGCATAGAAAAAGCTAGATTTAGAAATCCTGTTATCCCTGATTGTAAGCTTGAACTAAATATAGAGGCCATTAGATCTCACGGTAGAGTATGGAAATATAAAGGAGAAGCTTTTGTTGAGGGTAAAAAAATGGCAGATGCTCAATGGTCAGCAACAATTGTTGATAGAAAATAATTAGTAATATTTATTGATAATCTTAATATCAAAATTTTGATATTAAGATTATGTGATTAATCCTTTTTTTAAAAATAATGGTCCATTTAAAATTAATGATATTTTAAGTTTTTTAAATTTATCAAATACAAATATCTATAAATCAGATTTAATTTATGATGTTGCAGATCTAAACTCAGCAAAAAAAAATGAATTAACTTTTTTTCATTCTAAAAAATATTCCTTAATTGCCAATAAAACTAAGGCCTCTTATTGTTTAACATTAAAAAGTTTAAAAGATTATTTGCCAAAAGAATGTAAAAAAATATTTGTTGATAATGTTTTATTATCAATATCTGAAATTACTTCTAAATTTTACCCTGATGCTATTAATGATAACTTTGATGATACTGTTAAAAATATTAATGAATTGAAATTTAAAAATAGAATTAAACATGGTCTTAATATTTTAGTAGGTGATAATGTAAAAATAGGCACAAATTGCTCAATAGGACATAACTCAATAATTGAAAAAAATGTTATTATAGGATCTAATTGTTCTATAGGATCTAATACGATTATTAGAAATACAATCATTGAAGATAATGTTAATATTTTGGATGGTTGTGTCATAGGTAAAAAAGGTTTTGGTTTTTTACCAAATAATAAAAAAAATATAAGGTATCCTCATATAGGCATAGTTATTATTGGTGAAAATTCAGAGATTGGTTGTGGCTCTACAATTGATAGAGGATCCATGTCTAATACTGTAATTGGAAAAAATACATTTTTAGATAATCAAGTACATATTGCTCATAATAATAAAATAGGTGATAATTGTATTATTGCCGGTCAAGTTGGAATTGCAGGTAGCTCTAGATTGGGTAATAATGTTATGATTGGTGGCCAAGCTGGTATTTCAGGTCACCTTATAGTTGGTAATAATGTTCAAATTGGTGGTGGTAGCGGTGTAATTAAAGATATACCTGATAACACTAGAGTTATAGGTTATCCTTCTAGGGATTTGAGACAATTTTTAAAAGATTATAAATGATACACAAAACAAGTATAATTAATTCGAATGCAAAAATTGCTGATAACGTAGAGATTGGTCCTTACTGCGTAATAGGACCCAAAGTGGAAATTAAAAGTAATACAATTATTTATTCTCATGTAAGTATATCTGGGAAAACAATAATTGGAAAAGGAAATAAAATTTACTCTTTTTCATCAATTGGTAATCATCCACAAGATTTAAAATATAACAAAGAAGAAACAGAATTGATTATTGGTGACGATAACACCATTAGAGAATATGTTACTATAAATCCAGGAACAGTTGGGGGTGGGGGGAAAACTATCATAGGCAATAAATGTCTTTTTATGATCTCATCACATGTGGCACACGATTGCTTAGTTGGAAATAACGTCATTATTGCCAATAATGTACCTTTAGGAGGGCATGCCATTATTGAGGATAATGTAGTTATAGGAGGTAACTCTGCAGTCCAACAATTCACTAGAATAGGTAAGATGGCAATGATTGGTGGAATGACTGGTGTTTTGCACGATGTTATACCCTATGGACTATCAACTGGTAACAGAAACTCGTTACAAGGATTAAACTTGATTGGTTTAAGAAGATCTAAGTTTGAAAATAAAGAAATTCTAGGTTTGAGTGAAGCTTATAAGGAAATTTTTGCAACTAAAAATTTAACGAATAATATAAATAATTTAAATGGTTCTTTTCAAGACAACCCATTGGTTAAAGAAGTAATTGAATTTATTACAAAAGATAAAAAAAGATCTATTTGTACACCATTTTCATAAGATGATAGGATTAATTTTTGGTGATACAGATTTTCCAAATGAAATTCTTAAAACAATTAAGAAAAAAAAAGTAAACTATTTGATAATAGACTTATCAAAATCAAAAAAATTTAAAAAAGATAAAAAATCTTATTCAGTTTCTATTGGTCAATTTGGTAAGATAATCAGTATTTTGAGAGAAAATAAGTGTAAAAAAGTTTTGTTTGCTGGCAAAGTTAATAAGCCTAATTTTTCTAAACTAAAATTAGACTTTAAGGGAATATATTATATGCCAAGAATAATAAGAGCATCAAAACTTGGAGATGCTGCAATTCTTAAAGAAATTATAAAAATATTAATTCATTACAAGATCAAAACAGAAAGTTCATTGAGATTTAACCCTGAACTTAATCTTAAAAAGGGAAGCTATTCAAAGATCAAGCCAAATAACCAAGACAGAATAGATATTATAAAAGCAATTAAAACTTTAAATAATTTAAGCCAATACAATTTTAGTCAAGGTGTTGTTGTGAGAAATAAAAAAGTTGTTTCAATTGAGGGAAAAAGTGGAACCGAAAAAATGCTTAAAAATAGTAAAAGTAAAAAATTCAGAAATCATGGTGTTTTAGTTAAATTTCCCAAAAAAAAACAAGATCTCAGAGTCGATCTACCAACCATTGGTCTAAAAACTTTAAAACAAAGTAAAAATGCTGGATTAAAAGGTATAGTTATAAAAAGTAAGCAAAATGTTTTTTTAGATAAAAACAAATGCATTAATTTTGCTAATAAAAATAAAATGTTCATTACTGTCAAATGAAGAAAATATTTATTCTAACTGGTGAACCTTCTGGTGACAAACTTGCTTCAAAAGTAATTTCCAAACTTAAAAATAATAATTCTAATATTGAGTATTTATGTGTTGGTGGAACTTACCTAAACTTATTGGGTATTAGATCAATTTTTGATTTAAAAGATATAACTTATATTGGTTTTACTAGTGTTTTATTAAATATTTTTAAAATTAAAAGTAAAATAAATAAAACAGTTGATGAAATAGTAAAATTTAATCCAGATATACTGTTTAGTGTAGACAGTCCTGATTTTACATTAAGAGTTGCTGAAAAAGTAAAAAAAATAAATAAAAACATTAAAACTATTCATTATGTTGCTCCACAAGTGTGGGTTTGGAGAAAGGGCAGGGTAAAGAAATTTAAAAAATTTTTAGATCATGTTTTATTACTTTTTGAGTTTGAAAAAAAATTTTTTGATCAAGAAAATATTTCCAACACATTTGTTGGTCACCCTTTATTAGAACAAGAAAAAAAAAATAAAATAGATTTATCAAATATAATTTCTATTGATAAAAAAATTATTTCACTTTTTGCTGGTAGCAGGTCCTCTGAAATAAATTTACTTCTTCCTATTTTAATTAGTTTTATTAATTTAATGAATATAAACTTTAATGATTATCTATTTATTTTTCATGCAACAGAAGAAAATAAAACTCTGATAAATGAAAAAATTAAAACTTCTAATTTACAAAATGTTGAAGTTATTTCTGATGAAAATATTAAGAGACAAATATTAGATAAATCTACTTTTGCTGTCTCAAAATCTGGAACAGTTACGCTTGAAATTTGTAATTCTAAGGTGCCATTGTTAATAATTTATAAAATGAATTTTTTAAACTATTTAATAGTTAAATTATTAGTAAAGATTAAGTATGCAAATATTATTAATATAATTAATAATAAAGAAATTATTCCTGAATTAATACAAAAAGAATGTAATGCAAAAGAAATTTATAATTCAGTTGTTTATTTTTTAAAAAATCCTGAAATAATGAAACAACAAGTTAATAATTGTGAAAAAACTTTAAGTCAAATTAGATCCAAAACCTCATCTTCTGATGAAGCATCTTTAGTATTAACTAAGTTTCTTGCTAGTTAATCTCTTTATTACCTCTTCTTTATCTAAAGATATAATAATATCATAAATACCTGGTCCAAACTTAGAACCTGTTAAAGCTATTCTCAGTGGCTGTCCAACTCCTTTAAAATTTGTATTATTTGATTTAATAAGTTCATTAACAACAGGTTCTAATGATTCTTTGGTCAGTTTATCTATTTTTTCTAATTGATTGTTAAAATCTGAAATAACTTTTTTTGCCTTACTGTCTATTAGTTTCACATCTTCCTGATCAAACGACACCTCGTTAAAAATTATGTATTGTCCATTGTTAAATATATCCTCTAAAGTTTTTGCTTTATTTTTTAAAAAAGTTAGTGACTTTTTAACCTTGTCTATTTTATCAGATTTAATTTCACTTTTAAATAATTTGCAGTATTCGATGAATTGTTCAAATAAATCTTTTTCATCCATATTTTTTATATAGTGTTCGTTCATCGATAGAATTCTGCTCATATCTAATTTAGATGGGGATTTACCAATACCTTCTAAATTAAAGTGTTTAATACTTTCATTTAAGGTGAATATCTCTTTATCCTCAAAAGACCATCCAAGCCTTAGAAGATAGTTTCTAAGAGCATCGGGCATAATTCCGATTTTAGAATAATCATCTAATGTTGAGGCATTATCTCTTTTAGATAGTTTTTTACCCTCTATTGTATGAATAAGAGGTATGTGAGCAAACTGAGGTAGTTCCCATTTCATGGCTATATATATTTGCATTTGTTTAAAAGTATTAATTTTATGGTCATCTCCTCTAATAATATGAGACATACCCATTTGATGATCGTCTACTGTTGCTGATAAATTGTATGTGGGTGTGCCATCATTTCTTAAAATTATAAAATCTTCTATTGTTATATTTTCTATCTCAACATCACCTTGAACTAAATCTTTTAGTAAAGTTGATCCTTCAATTTTACTTTTAAATCTTATTACAGGTTTTATATTTTTTGGAGCATCTGCTTCTGCAAGATCTCTCCATTTTCTATTATAAATATAAGGAAGTTTTTTTTGTCTAGCTCTTTTTTTTTGCTCTTCAATTTCTTCATTAGAACAATAGCACTTATAAGCATTTCCACTTTTAAGTAGTTCGTTTGCAACTTTTATATGATCATTAATTTTGGTTGATTGGATATATTCATCACCATCATGCTCTATACCAATCCATTTTAAAGATTTAATAATTTGAGCCTTATGTTCATCCTTAGATCTTTCTTTATCAGTATCTTCAATTCTAAGGTGAAAAGTACCTTTTTGATTTTTTGAGTACAACCAGTTAAATAGAGCTGTTCTCACACCACCAATATGCAAAGCTCCTGTGGGTGAGGGAGCAAATCTTGTTGCTACTTTAGACATTATTGGAAATGTTTAGACTATTTTCTTAGAAGTTTCTATATAAAGATACTAAAACACCTTGAACTTTAACTCTATCAGGGCC
>Ga0209632_10000782_pt1 | contig 32710 bp, 31 predicted proteins | sample COG_10_FD_184754 | JGI IMG/M metagenome (GOLD analysis project Ga0209632, IMG submission 184754) | Pelagic Microbial community sample from North Sea - COGITO 998_met_10 (SPAdes) (version 2) | ecosystem: Environmental > Aquatic > Marine > Neritic zone/Coastal water | place: Helgoland, sampling... | reverse complement strand
AATGTGAACTAGATGATTGTACAGGAAACCAATACACTGTTCTAGCATCAGACGAGTACGATCCACACAATAGTAATCTCGCTAACGTCAACGTTGCTGCCAGTGCGGCCGCCGGTGGAAAGGCAGTTTGTAAGAATTGTCCAGCCGGGAAACACGGTTCTGACAGTAGTCGGTTGTGTGTAGCGTGCCCTGCAAACTCATACAATCCTAACAGCAATGGCGAAGACTGTGTAGCCATCCCAGCAGGTTCAGTTGGTACGCCGCTGAACGGACAAGACAATGGATTCACAGGTGTTGGCGCGTGCGACCCGGGACAATACCAGACCACCGACGGCCCAGACAACATGCCGGTATGTCGTTCTTGTGATAGTGATAGTTATTCAACAAATTACGGATCAACCGCGTGCATCCCAGTGTCCACTGGACATGCACGGGCCCCTGACGGCAAAAGTCAAGATATATGCGTGGCTGGCTTTTCCAGCCTGGGCGGGTCCCACCCATGTGCGTCTTGCCCACAAGGCAAAATTTCGTCTCAAGATGGCGCACATGAATGTACACAGTGCAATGCGGGAAAATATGCGAGCGGATTTGCCTATGGTGCCGAGCCGAATAGAGGTGCTACCAAGTGTACGAGTGTTCCCAAAGGTTACTCTAGTAATGTCGCGGCATCAGAACGATATGAACAAAACGACGGCGGCCATATGACAAAATGTTCACAGGCTCAATATTCCATGCAGGAAGGTGAAACGGAATGTGCTACATGCCCCGCTGGGAAAATTGTCGCTTCCGACACGATTGACGGCGACACGGTTCAAACATCATGTGCAGAGTGTAACGGCGAGGAGAACATCCAATGCTTAGATGGTATTAACAAGGTTGATTGTGGCTCTACCGATCCAAACCATGCCGATGCAAACAACAGAAACACCCACTCCGTCTCCGGCGAATGGAACGACGATGGAAACGCAGCCACAGCATGTGCACCAAAATCATGCAGTTGTTCTACAAACTCTTTTACCGGCCTGGAAGTCAAACAGTATGTTGCCGATAACAACGGTGGTTGGGAAACACAAGCAATCACAGCACTTGGCAATGTCGCACTGGGAGATGTATGTCGTCTGGGCAACGGAGTTGCTCTAGGCGGGGGCGACGGTGACAACAATGCCGGCGCTAATAAAGCCCAGGTGGTTGGTTGTTCAGAGTGTGCGCCAGGTTATGGATATGATGTTCTGCGCGATTCAAGCGGAAACGCCGTGGAAGGTACAAAGGCAGACGGCACATCCACATACGATGTTCATATATGTCAACAATGTCCCCAAGGTGCAAATACAGCGGGTAGCGGATATCATAAAACACAATGCACGTCTGAAAAGTGTCCAGAGGGTCAAGGATATCCCCAAACCGTTTTCGCCAACGCCGATGTGGATGTGCCGTATTCTTACAAGTACTCTGACGCACAAGCATCAGTATGTCAATTTTGCAATGCGGGAGAATATTCAGACACCAATTCATTTTCAGACTGTTTGACGATCCCTTCGGGATTTCAGTGTACTAGAGTGCATAATGCTGCCGGCGAAATCGACTCTGCCACATATGAACAATTATCAGTTCCAACAAAATCTGACTACGGTTGCTCACAGATTGATCTCTGCCCGGCCGGTACATTCAGACACAATCACGATGCACCCAGTAAGAGAAGTCGTTTCGGCCGCTGTAATCCAATTCCAGCAGGGTCTTATTGCTCGAAATTCTTTGCCGGTAAAGCCGGCAACGTAGCTACCGGCGTGACAACAGGATGTGGTGAAATATCAGCATGTCCAGCGGGAGAATATTCTGCTGGTAATGGAGCGGCTTGCGTCGCCATTCCAGCAGGTCAAAGGTGCAAATCCGCCCTGAAAATCGTAGAGGGATGTGATACCGCAGATTACGGACGCGACGCACTGAACTGTAATGCATTCGAAGACCCGAGCGATGATACGCAAAAGATCTTCAAGATTTACAGTCATGGAGATGCTGTGAATGTGGCAGAAGGGTTTGTGAACGGCACAGGCGGCCATCTTAGTTCAACATTTGATCTGAGTACCACTACTGAACCAGATATTGGATGTCGGGACGTCGAAGACTGCCCCGCTGGTGAATACTACAAGCTTGGGAACGGCTTCGGATCAGACACCAAAATGACATGTAAATCAATCCCCGCTGGAACGCGATGCTCATATAATAATGTTAATACACCAACCACCGGCGGAGGAGTGGCTACTGGCGGCTATAATATCGATGAATCCAGTACTGGTTGCGAAGATGTAGAGGACTGCGCCGCCCTTCATTTCACAGACAGCCGGAAAAATATTTGTAATAAGTTCACAGTGTGTGGCGAAGGAAAAAGGGTCAAAACACTAGGAGTACGAGGAACGCAAGCAACTGGAGCAGGTTCCAACTCTGAGTGTTCACAGTGTAAATTACCGGATGGCAACAAAGCGAACTATGTTGCCGCCGCCAACACCGACGATGACGTCGGATGGAATGGCGACGAAGATGATGGTTCTGCGTTCGGGAATGGGTGCCAAGCTTGGACGCCTTGTGTTCCAGGCGAATACCTTCCAGTCGCCGAATTCGGAACGATTACCGCAGACAAAGGCGCCTGTCAGGCGTGTAGTGATGGAACTTTGAATAAACGTTTTTACATGCCATCCGACTACCTATCAAATGGCATTTCACAAGAAGATTCAAATGGTGGCGGTCAAACTGGCGAATATACTTGTACTCCAGGCCCTACATGTAGTGAGGAGAACAAAGGCCAACTACCGTGTGGGCCCGCTGCATGTGGTTGCCAAACTTGCGGAGCAGGGCAATCCGGGGCGTACGGGGGGGAGTGTTCGACATGTGGAAAAGGTACCAAAGATGATGGCACTGCTGGATCCGGCGAATGTGCCAATTGTCAAGGAAATGAATACCAAAACGAGGAAGGTCAAACGACTTGTAAATCTATTGGTGCTGGTGATCAATGTAAAGACAATAACAACCTTAAGACCGCGTGCGAAGATATAGAGGAATGTCTGGCTGGATCATATGCTACAGATACCATGCACAAATGCGTTCTAATTCTTCCAGGCCATGATTGTGCAACAATCAAAACCAATAATGCAAATCCTGCTGAAGATTCTAAAGGATGTGAGGCGCAAGAGAAGTGTGCCGAAGGTCAGTACAGTACTGGCGGTCAGAACAATTGTGCAAGCATCCCGGTTGGCCACAAATGCTCGACATACTACGACGATGATGGCAATCCAGATACCAGCGACGGCGTGACAACAGGATGTGGTGCAATAGAAGCATGCGCTGACAACGAATTTTCAGCATTGGGATCCGCGACATGCACAACAATAACGAATTGTGGCGTCGGTCATTACATTCAAACAGCTGCTGGGAGCCAGGGAGTTGCTAGTGTGACGAGATATAGCTCTCAGAGAGTTTGCCAAGATTGCCCGAGTGGTCGTTTCCGCTCCGCCGCCCCCGAAACGGCCGCCTCCACTGCCGCAGAAGTTGTTAATACTGTGTGCCGCGAGTGCTCCGATTGCGCAGAAGGATATGTATTTGTCGCCCACACGCCAGGATCTGCCACTTGCGACGGCAAAGGTACCGCCTGTAATAAAGGTTGCGTCGATGGCAATGAAGTCATCGATGGCACTGATAAAACGTGCATCCCATTTGCCTGCGTCACCAATTGTAAGCCAGGAATGGATACCCAAGGAAACAATGAACCAGATGCCACGAAGAACGCCGCCACCTGCCAAGCAGATGGAGGGAGGTTTGACTGTGGTTCATGCCGCGACGGTTATCATGTCGATACCGGCGTAAACCCACACACGTGCGTCGCAAATCAATGTGGATGTAAATTTGGCACTGGTAAACTGACCGACCATACCGCCGGCGATGCAACCGTTGTTACTTGCGCCGTAGACCTGAGTGACAAAGCAGCTGAATATAATCACACTACCCATCAAGATTGTGCTTCATGTCCTTCTAGTGATCGCGTACTCGTTACCGTTGGCGGACGGGCCAGTTGTGACACGATCGTATGTACATGCGCTAACGGAACACCCAAGGAAGACAGCGATTGTGGTGTGGCGGCACTCTCGAATGGCGGCAACGCCAAATGTAGTGCGTGCGTCGGCGGAACCAAAAACGCCTTTGTGCTCAACGACGATAAAACCGCATGTGCCGCCTGTGAAGACTATGAATATAGAATCGAGGGAGGAGATGATCATATGACCGCATGCGCTGATAAGGTGTTCGTATGTGATGATGGTACAGCTACCACCGCCTCCGATGCCGCCTCCGATGCCGTCAACGATATCGCCAACTTAGATCATGGTGCCACTCACTGTTCTAGCTGTAATGCCAACTATGAATTGAACACTAACAACGAATGTGTCGCATGTGCCCCCGGACAATATAGAACCCAGGCAATGACCGAATGCGTAAAGAAGGTGTTCGTATGCAAAGACGCCGACGGTAATGATGTAGGCATGGCATATGATGTCGATGATGTCTCTGAGACACAGAAGGCCAGCCTTGCCAATGGCGCCACCCACTGTGATATGTGCTTCTGGGTGGATCATACGAATACTGCCGTTTCTTCTTCGGGATACTTCTTGAATATCAAGAACGGCGGAAACACATGTGACGCGTGCGCAACCGGCACCAAAGCCAAGGGAACTGGTTTGACTGATCCTGATGATGGTAAACAATACACTAATGAAGATAGTTGCGAAGTGATCACTTGTGAATGTGATAATGGAACACCCGCGGACGGCGAGGACACTGACTTTAGCGGTTGTGGCAATGGTGCGAAGTGTTCAGAATGTGATGCTGGATATGTTCTATCTACCACAGATGATGTGACTAATAATGGCGCTACTCATGTAGACCAATGTATCAAGTTATGTGCATGTACAGGTGGCACGGGAGCAAGAGGCAACAAATGCTTTGCAGCTGGTCAAGGAGATTGTACAGAATGCAACTCGGGTTTCGGCTACTATCTAGACGGTACTGTGGGTGTATGCTTGAAATGCGATGAGGGCGCATTTGGCATTGGCAATTTCGCCAATGCTGCGGGCGGGCTGGGTGCATGTGCTTTGAAGGACTGTGACGAGGGCAAAGGATTTGGGAATATTAACTTAGGTGACCCCATGACTAGTGATCAATGGACTTACTACCATAATATATGGACTGCCACGGGTGACAATGCATTCAGGGGCGGAGATTCTGCATTGACTTTGACATGTTCGGCGTGTCCAGTGGGACAATTCTCCGGATCGGATACCATCTCTCAATGTGAACCAGTACCGGCTAACAAAAAGTGCTCCGAGTGGATTGATGATGGCTCAGCGGGCTTGGCTGGCTGTAAGGCGACAGTGGCGTGTAATATCGGTAATGCGGATACCTACACCGTTACCGCCGATGTGTGTGCTGTTGCGTCATGTGACAACGGCTACACATTGGATGGCGGCACTTGCAAAGCAGACTGTTCCGGAACGCTTTCGACCGATAGCAGTGCTCTGGAATTTGACAATAACTGTTGTACTGATACCGATGTTGATTGTGCACATCATACCGTATGTACCGCTTCATGCGCAGATTCCACAAAAGTGGCGGATATATCCGCCAACGGCTATCAAAACCAGGCTACGTGTAGTGATGGAACTTTGACTGATGATATTGATGTGTCATGTAAATTAAAGGATGGAGAAGACTGTGATGACGAGACCGAATGTTTGAATGGTCAGTGCTGGGACTACAGTTTCAGCGGTGTTTCCGCCAATAAGTGCACTTATATTGCCCCACCGACATGCAGCAGCCTTGCGTCATGTGACAGCGGCAACAATCTCAAGCTTAATTACCATAATATCAAGTGCCTCACTGGCACTTGTACCTCGTCAGTTTGCTGTAAGGCGAATCCGACATGTGACGACACTAACGGCTCCGGCACTGCCTTTGCCGCCAGTTCCTGTGACGCCGGATACACGCTCAAGTCCGAATTGAGCGTGACTTGCGCCGATGCCACATGCGCCTCTTCAGATTGCTGTAACGCTGATTGTACCGGCAACATTGCCGCCGGTGGAGCCGGAAACGACGCGTACACCACTGATTGTACCGCCTCGGACGTAGACAGTGGTGCCGACTGTACATTGACGTGCACTGCATCAGGGTATTCGGGTACCAGTGCTGTTTTGTGTACGGATGGTACTTTTGCCACGACTGTCGCGCCTACTTGTACCCCTGATCCATGTACCGCCAAAATTGCCAACGGTGGAAGCGGAAACGACGCGTACACCAGTTCTTGTTCCGACTCGGACGTTAACAGTGGTGCCGACTGTACATTGTCGTGCGCTGCAGATGGGTATTCGGGTACCAGTACTGTTAGGTGTACGACTGGTAATTTTGCCACGACTGTCGCGCCTACTTGTACCGCGAATCCGACGTGCGACGACATTGACGGCTCCGGCAATGACTTTGCGTCATGTGCCAGTGGCTATCAACTCAAGAGTGTTCTTACCGGTACTTGCGCCGGTGCCACATGCACCGCTTCAGATTGTTGTAACGCTATCACTTGCGATGGCACAGGTATCTCCTACACCAATGCTGACAGAAATGGAGATGGTGGCAGTGGTGATGCCACAGATCCGGCGACGACCGCAGAGGCTTATGGTAAAACTATTAGACTTACATGCGATAAAGGCAGAACGTGCTCGGGTCCACATGAGTTTGCCGTTTACACGTGTGGGCAAGACGGGACATTTACAGCGACAACCGACTGGAACCACGCGTATGCAGACGGGACCGCCATTGCTACTGATCACGCTGATTATAAATGTCCGACAGCGATGCCAACGGACTGCGAGACTACTGATCCACCGGGGATGTGACTCTAATTTTTCAAATAAATTTTTCAAAATAAATTTTCAAACAAATTACAAAAATAAATTAAAATTAAAATTAAAACTAAATAACTATTTAAGTATTTTTAAAATGATATAATGTTTGTGTATGTATTGATGATGTTGTTTGTGGGTGGATGGTCGTTTGATTGTTATGATTATGCGATGAATTTTAATGTGGGTGATCCGAATATGATTCCTGAGAACGAGCGTTTTGAGTATTTGCCTAAATTGTGTAATACGTTGCGTGCATGTCATGCGAATCCTCAATTAACGTCGTATGATATTTATTCATCTGATGTGACCCGTTGTTACGAGTCTCGCGTGTATCGTTTTGATGTTTCTGTGTTGGATCCTGCCATTGTGACTTCGTATATAAAGGGTTTGCACGATTTGGAGTCTGCTCGAACACGTTTGGACACTCAGACCGCGTTGGCGAAGGATGCTATGACTTCAATCGTGGACAATGTTCGTTTGCGCGCGGGTTATTTGCGTGAATTTCAGTATGCTCGTTCTCCTCGTATGTATGGTGATGTGTTATTGTTATTGAAGAATGAGCGTGCCATATTTGAGAAGAATGTGGACCGTCAGATAAAGGATATGAATCGTATGTCTTCTGTGACGTCTGTGCAATTGAATCAGGTGAGGCGTTTATTGGATGACGTTGAAAAGACGCAAAATAATATTGATGTGTTGTTGGTTGAGGTGTCTGCGGATCGTGTGAAGTTTGAGGATTTGGAGGTGAAAATACAGAAGAATGTAATCGGGTCATTATTAGAGTTATCGAATTAAATATTTTAAGATTAATTTACTTATTCATCGTCATCATATGCTAATTGAAAGTTTACAAGACATGTGACGAGAACGTCATAGGCGTTCATTCTCACGATTTCGGTGAGTACGTCGAGTCTTTCTTGTTCTCCTGCAATTTGGTTGAGTTTGGACCATCTGAGTGAATCTCTTTTGAGTTTGTGTGCCAATTTTTCAAAGTCAACGGCGTGTTTCGATATGGAGGCGCGTACTTTGCCAATTTCGGCTCTGGCACTGTTTTCACCACCCAAAAGTCTGGCTGTGGCATCTGCGTATTTGTGGTTGGCAGCTTCAAGGTCTGCTCTGGTGATCCATCTGTTCATGGTGTCACCGTGTTTTTTCATGGTATCGACGAGTGCCTGTCTCTCTTCTTTCCATTTCTGCTGGAGGTCGGCAATTTTGTCTTCGTAGTCACCGGCGGCGGTACGGGCATTTTCCATGCGAAGTTTCTGCTGGAAAGGGTAGTTGAATGATTCGAGGAACTGTTCGAGGTTGTCATCGTTTTTGGAGATGGCGCAGCCTGAATCGTGAAGAATTTTGGCGACGGATCGCTTCCAGTTGGGTGGAGACGAAACGTACTGATTTGAACGACTCGGGGGGTCTTGGAAATCCTGACTGATTTTGTTGAGGGCGTCGTTGAATTTTTCGCAAGCGGAACCGATACCGTTGTATTTACCAACCATATCGTCCCATTCGCGCTTGAAACGTTCTCCGCTATCTTTCGAGTAAAAGTCGTGTCCACATCCGGTAACCCCTTCCGTAGAATCTTCGTTCAGAGTGCAACCTGTAGAGTTGTATGTTCCTGAGGCGTCATCAGTGCCAATTTGCCAGGCGTCGCCGTTGAGATCGCGCACCGCCAACACGCCACTACATCTTTCTTGATGAATGGATGTTAAGGAACCTCCGATATCGGCCATTGCAATTTTTGTGAGTCCTAATACTGTAGCAATAACAAAGCTTCGCATTATTTGATTTAAGATGTCAGTCTTTTATAGTGTTTTTTTTCAAAGAGTCGCATGCTCTAATTGTGGACACTATTTACATACACAAACTACAAATATGTATGAAAGAATTTTTATTGCTTTTTTATATTGTTGTGGCGGCCGCCGAGAACATTACATTTGTCGCGGATGGCTGTACGCGGCTGATACAGCCGCCAGAATCAAAATCGGATGTAAACATGTTTGCAAGGACCTTGGAAGTCAATTGTTATAAATATTACAATGTATATGTCAATGGGCCCATTTCAGCGGATTTGTTGAGCCGTTACGGGAGAGCATTGAATACAACGATCGAATATGAGAAATCTTACAGTCGTAATGAACATGTTCAATATCTGAGTAAGTCTTGGTTGTCTATGGCGGCGGCTGATCCATTGAGTTTGACCCAGCGTCAAGCGAAAGAATGTAACGCACATTTGCTCAAAAGTTTTTTTGGGAATGAAGACATTTTAAATTCTGGACCTGTCTTTATTAAATCTTTGGAATATATGTCTGGCTGTTTTAACGATACATCTTTGGCAGCTCAGCGTACCAAAGAAAATCTCATGCAAGAGTTTAATACAAGAGTTTCTGATATCGAAATTTCGACGTCGGAGACCAAAGATGCATATCTTACTATGCGGGCTGAACACGATGTATTAATGGCATATCGACCAACTTTTCGCCAAAATATTATTGACAATTATGAACGTATACTATCGGTCTAATGTTTACTAAAATTTTGGTCATCCATTGTCGTGACCAAAAAATTGGTCATCATTCGCCAGCAACATTGGTCATCATTCGCCAAAATTTTGGTCGTTGATTGTTGTGACTAAAAAATTGGTCGTTGGTTCACCAAAAATTTGGTCCGACATTCGCCGGCAACATTGGTCATCATTCGCCAAAATTTTGGTCTTTCATTTTCCAAATTTTTGGTCATCATTCGCCAAAATTTTGGTCCGACATTCGCCGGCAACATTGGTCATCATTCTTCAGAGTCCTGAACATCATTCGCTAAAAAATTGGTCATCATTCGCCAAAATTTTGGTCTTTCATTTTCCAAATTTTTGGTCATCATTCGCTAAAAAATTGGTCATCATTCGCCAAAATTTTGGTCGTCATTCGCCGGCAACATTGGTCATCATTCGCCGGCAACATTGGTCGTTGGTTCACCAAAAAATTGGTCATTGGTTGATTTACCAAAATTTTGGCCAGAGATTTGCCGGCAACATTGGTCATTGGTTTACCAAAAAAATGGTCATTGATTATCGTGAGTAAAATTTTGGTCGTGAATAAAGAATAACCTTTTTTTTGAATTCTGCTATATATAAGATGTATTCTATTTTCTCAGATGTTGTTACTTTTATGGTTGTCCTTGTTGTCCTTGTCTTCCTCACATGAAACTTGGGATAAGCCTCAAGACAACTGCAGTGAAGGGACCAGTTATATGGTGCCTCATAAAGATGGGACTGTCCTCGATCCATGTGAAGATGGCCCGTGTTGGACCTATTGTGACCATTTAGAGTGGCATGAGACCGAGTTTAATGTTTCTGAATTTTCTGAAGATCATTTAAAGGAAGATCAGTATGAATGTTTATCTTCGGCATGTACGAATTTTTTTTATGGTCATGTCAACATTCAAGTGTTGGAAGAGTGTGCCCATTTTAAGTGTTTAGTGGTTCCTGTGGCGATTGATCGTGCTCACCACTGTACGGCAATTTTATTACAGGGTTCTGAAATTTATTCGGGTATTGAGGCTAAAAAGGTTGAGTTTGATCGTTATACACAAGTGAATCGTTCATTGGTGGAATATGGCAAGCATAATTTTATGTATCGTGTGAATAGTATTTTGGACGAACAACACTCGTCCATTTGGAAATTGGAATTGACGGTGCATGATATGAATTCTTTGTTGGAAGTGAAAGATCCTGAATCTGAAGAGGAAATGATTCGTAAAATTTTGGACGCATTGCAAGAATCGATTGTAGAATCAAAAGTCATTCAGGAGCATATTCGGAATGTGTCGTCGATTACTGGTAATATTCAAGATCGATTGTATTTGATTGAACGCGAGACCAATATGGGCAAAACACTGGCCAATGCATTACAAGTTGTGAAAGAGTATTTGGACCAAGTTCGGGCGGATATTCTTCAGATATATGTATATGATACGGATGTATGTACCTCTATTACATCCCTTTTGGACGATATCGAAGATGAATGTGAGATTTGTGCGAATGGTAAGTGTCATTTCAATCCTGATGAGACTGTTTTTGAATGCACGTGTGATTTTGGTTGGATAGGGTACTACTGTGACGTTTCTATCAATTCGTGTGAATATGCGCCATGTCAGAATGCGGGTAAATGTTTTGACGAGGATGATAATTTCCGATGCGAATGTCCTTCGAGTTGGACCGGTAAATTTTGCGATATTCCGGTGATAGAAGCAAATGGATGTGTTTCTGGCCCTGCCCATCCGTGTCAGAATGACGCGGAATGTACCGATATTTCGGAGCCATCACCTTCCTACGAATGTGCGTGTGATTTTGGTTGGATGGGTCGCAATTGCCAGTATGCCCAGCAAGAATGTGCTGCGGCCAATCCGTGTGACAACGGTCAATGTAATTTTAACGGGACGCGTTTACAATGTATTTGTCCCGAAGAGCCCATTTATAGACAGCCTTATTATACGGGACCCACCTGTTCTAAGGAGCAACGCGAGTGTGATTATTTTCCCGACGAATTGGAGAAATGGTCCGCCGTCAATGGTAAACCGTGTTCGGGACACGGGCTTTGTGAATTGGACTACGGAAGCAATAGTTGGACGTGCGTTTGTGAATCGACTCATATTGGGCTGAGATGTGGCATACCATTGGTGGAAGCGAATAAATGCACAATGTATGGTATTCCTTGTGTGAATGGAGATTGTGCGCATTGTGATTCTGCCGTCGGCTGTACCTGTGATTGTGAGGCTGGTTTTAAGGGAGACGATTGTTCTATCGCGATTAACCCGTGTTCTCCCGATCCATGCCTGAACAATGCGACGTGCGTTAAAGATTCGGTGGAAGATTTTTATTGTGATTGTTCCGAGTTGCCGGGCAAATATGGCGGAAAAAGATGTGAAAAAACGGTCACGTGTGTGGACAAACCATGTGGGGATCATTTTATCTCTTGTAATGATGAAAGTAGTGACGTGTCTGGCATTAAATGTCTGTGCGAGGCTGGTTATGTGGGCACGCGTTGTGAAAAAAAAATTGAGACTTGTTCTCCAACGTCTTGCCTCAATGGTGGTAATTGTATACAGGGCATGGTGGGATTTTGTCAATGTATTAATGGCTATTCAGGGGATAGATGTCAACATGCACCTGCATTTTGTGATAATAGGCCGTGTGGAAGCAATGGCGTTTGTCAATTGGCGGCGGATTATTTCCTGTGTATTTGCGATGCGGGATGGGATGGCACATTGTGCAATAATAACATAGACGATTGTGATCCAGATCCTTGTAGAAATGGTGGGACATGTGTGGATAAAGTCAATAGTTTCGCCTGTTTATGTCCCGACGAATGGAGAGGTAATGTGTGCGAAATATTTAGGTCGCCTTGCGACAATGTTGTTTGCGCAGGTCATGGCACGTGTATGGACACGTCCGATGAAGAATGGACGACAAACGAATACGAGTGTAAATGTCCGTCCACTACATGTCGTCGAGAGGTCAATATAGGAGGCCTCGGGTCGTCCGTGACTGTCGGAGCGGACGGGTCTATAATCGTAGAAAAACGCGAGGTATCCTACTGGTTATTGATCACCGGCTGTGCGGCCGGTGTCCTGTTCTCTTTGATTATGTTTGGACTCTACAAATACAGCCACAGTGGTCGAAAACCTCGAAATACAAATAAGTTCATCATGATGGACATGGTGAATTAATTCCTATAAAAGGTCGGTCTCGTTGACAGAATGGAATTATTGCCAAAACCAAAACATCCAAGAATGGATGCATGTTCGAAACAAGAATGTCAAACCATGGTGGACGTCGCCTCCGTCAAACTTGCTGGACAAATGACCATCAAATACGATGAAAAAATAAGGGAGGCTTCCAAGGATACCGTCGGAAGAGTGGAACTCATGATCAGTAACCAAGTTTTAAAGGTTAAAGACGAATTACACAGTGAAATTCGACGAATGCAGGAGTCTATGCACGTTGAAATTCGAAAGGTACTCGACGAAAGAGTTTCATTCATAACCACAAAGTTGGAGAGAAACACAAGGACTTTGGACGAGTTACAGGCTAATTTGGCCACTCTCAAGTCTGATTTTGCCGAACACAACGAAAGAAATGTGAAAGAGCTTCGTTCTTTAGATACGCGATGTCAGGGGGCTGAAGATGATTCAAAGAAAAATACACAAGCTCTAAAACAACTGAGAGGAGCTGTGGAAAAGTTGTACGACGAATTTAATCGTCGAACTTCGGAATAAGTAGAACATATATTTAGGGGTCTCGACAAACAAAAAAATAAATAAAATGTTGACGTACTATCTTTTTGTCTTATATTGTATATTTACCATTCTTCATACTTTCATAAGGACATGTTGTCCAAGATGGATGCCGCTCGGCACGACAAGACGTTAAAAAAATTCATCCGGCGTTTCAATTTGATCACATTGTAGTCCAATTTCTCTCAAATATTTGTCTTCTGCTTGAACACAATTATAATGGGGCGAACCGTCCAAAAAGTTTAAAAGGGTTTCCACCGCGCCGTCAATGACATTCTCTCCGTTAACTATATGCGCAGATACCGTCGGACATATTTGATGAAGCCGTTTCTCTGTCTCTGGCCATAATTTCAAATTTCTTTCTTGGATAAGAGATGTAATATAATAACATGTGATGAGTACTTTTTGTAACATTTTTATCCACAAAGGGATGTTATATACTGATATGCGTCACTCGATAGGGGCCATATAAACGGTCATGTCGGGAGTAAACCATCGGAGAACACCGACATGCATGAACACGATGGTCCCCCACACTTGAGGAACATCTCCCGTGAACACGGATTTGGCCACACCCGACGCAACTGTCACCGATTGATCTTTTTTGGGTTTGTTTTTCATAGTAATGGCGGCTCCCCATCGTCCTCCAGAATGTTTCAGTGTCATGATCTTGGTCTGTTTGGAGATAGTGAGTGTGACCTCGCCTTTTGGGGGAATGGTGGGCCATAGATCAAACCAATCTTTGGCGGCCATGCGGATATGTTGATCATCTTTATGAGGCGGGATCTCATTTTCTTCTACGGTGACCAGTTTGGGGAATTTGTACTGAACGCCTACAATGGGAGACTCGACAGACAAAGACAATTCACCATTTTGTACACAAAGACGAATGAAGGGGAAAGGCAGGCATTTTTTGACGAAACAGCGGAGTGCGTCAGAAACTTCAAAAGCAATGGACGGCGTTTTTGCAATCACATGTCTGCAAATTCGCATGCCCGCGCCGCCCTTTGGAAACGTTATCACCCTTAACTCGCCGTCGGATATAGCTAGTTGTGGCTTTATGTCCATTTTTTGCATTTTGAACCATGATTGGTGGAGCCATTCCGTCGGTATGGTCCACTCAGAACACATATTTATAATTAGAATGTTCTAGATCATTTAAGATCAACATATGGGTCTCATATGTTCTAATTTTTTGGTCCAGATGACTAAATTTTTAGAGGACCAAATTTTTAGTCATTTTTTTTGGTAATTCTTACTATAAAGTTTAGTCCAGTCTGTCCAATGTCCAAACGTAAACGAGAACCGGTAGTTCTCTTGGCCAGTCATCGGCCGCGGATATCTACAGGGCTATGGCAGTCGTCTTCCGGTGCAAATTCTTCCAGCGGGTCTTCTGATGCGTTTGCACGCGCTAGTTCGCATTCAATCTTGGGGAAGCGTTCGCACGAACCTGAAAATGATCTTTCTAGAAAACGCTCTTTGTTATTCGATGTACCTCATGGACAGAAAAGAGCGGCCGACTTTGACTTTGAGATCGATAGGCTTAGCAAGCGTTTAAGAGCAACGACACCCACTGCCGAAGAAGCTTTGGCCTTTTTGCTACCCCATTTACTTGAAATGCGTCAATTATATTTGGCCGAACGTCAAAAAGTGAACGCATTGCAAGAAGACAATAAGATTTTGAAACAAAATAATACAGTCATAACACAGGCTCTGCGCGATCAATTGACAAAGAAAAGTTTGGTACAACGTCAATTGGACCTTGCGCTGTATCGTTTGTCGTTGGTGCGGGACGGCAATTCGTTTTAATAAACAAACACAGTTCTATTATGGCAGCAATGCAAGAACTGGCAATTAAAGCGTATTCCAGAATGAGTACGCCATATACACACCAAAGAACAGCCCCTATAAAACGAATGATCATAGTGGCATTGGACAGTTTGGTCACATGACCCATCAATTGTGGTATGCTGGCGGTCGTAGAACAAATAGCAGCCAATATAGAAATAAAAAACATTGATTAAATCCAGAATCGTTATAGCGAGATCGTATATATAGTGTTTTAAAAGGAATAAACAATGACGACGCGCCGTTCAGCTTCTGCTTCTGATCGCGAGACAGATACTATGTTAGCCCCTGACATTGAATCTGGTGAAAAAATGAAACCGGGTGCCATCTACGAACTGATGAAATTAAGGGATCTCCAAGGCTTTGTCACCAAAATTTATTGGCTTGTTATCATGTGCTTTTTTGCCGTAGGTATCATTCTGGCACTTGTTCTCTCAGACGGAACCTTTTCCGAAGTCTTCATGGCCGAAAATTTACTGTCGTCCATCGGCATTTCCATGTACATTATACTGGTTGCATTAATGGTGATGTGCAACTCACATAACGAGATGAGAGTGGTTCTTTTATTGACAATACTCTTCTTTATCGGATGTTTGTCCGGATTTATGCTGGCATTACACCTACTAGATATATCTATTATACTAAAATCAGGGAAAGTTTAAATGTATTTTTATATGAGGATTATAGTCCAGTTTACACATCTAATATTAAAATGTATATTTTTTACATATATCTAACCAATACGCTGCACCTTCTTGAAAACCACGCTCCTTAAAGATTTTTAATCCCTCTGCCTTTAAAAAACGAATCGTCTGTGCACGGGAAACTACAGAATTCCCATTGTTATATATAACGCTTCTCCCGTATAGCCTCGGTACATTTGTGCGAGTTTTCTCGGATTTTGCGAATAAAACCATATCTGTATACAATTGACCCAACCATGTGATAAAAACAGTAATCACTGTCATGTCCGTACACTCATCAGAGTTTACTAATTTGTCAGGACCAAAATGCTGCCCTATTATCTGTGCCTTCCACGACGTCAAGGTAGGATAATCAGGACTCTTTTGTTCAACTTGTCCTGAAAAACGCATATTACACCACCAGTGCGGAAAAGACTGAGGAATATCGGTGTCATTTTCGACATCTTCCGGGGACATCATTGTAGAGAAAGTCGTAGGCCAATGGCCTTTGATGTAGGACAGCATCTCTGCCACATTCTCTCTCGCCATATCGGGATACGGGAAATTATGATCAGAACGCCATAGAATGACGTCTTCTTTTTTATCCAAAGTATCCAACCAAGATCTAGGAATACCAGTCAAACTCATCGGTGGATTATAAAAGATGATGTATTTAAATATACATATTTGACAGATATGTATTTTTTTTTGGGGGTAGCACTTATCGCCACATCCATCGCATGGTATATGGCCATGAAAACATTATTCTTTTTTGGTTCGGCAGCAGCAGTCGCCATTCTCACACATATACACACTCAAGACCTAAACAAAGACCTGTTTTTAAAACAATCCATACACTGTATGGCCAAAACAGACTGCTGCTGCATACATAAAATATGGTCCAATCCAAATAACATCATATGGACCACTACAACACTCAGAATATTAGCAGGACTCGCAGCCATCGCAGCCATATACATGTCATGGGAATACTCTGAAGAGTTTACACATGGGAAATACTTTCTCATACCGGCCGTATGGTCTCTTGTCATTGGTATATGGCTTTTCTCATGTGTACCATTCATTATAGCACTCATACAATGCGCGGCAGAAAAAGGAACCACCAAACCAATGTCTATTGATATTCAAGGACAAGTCTTGGACGGTGAACAGATTATTCAAATAGAAAACAAAACCGTGACACTCGCTTCAGGAGAAACCATCATCATACGATTCAGAAAACTCATCACCATGTGGGTGATACACGATATTGTCATTGGCGTTTTCTGGATGTATCTCACTCTCATGCTATATGACCTCACCGATGATTCAGACGACTCCAATTGGAGAACAATATTTCTATCCATGATCTCGTGGCATATCGTTTGCGCAGCGCTATATCATATATATCTCAAAGACCAATGGTCTTCCGTTCAAATCGAACTAGATACACAACAAAGTAGAGCATGCTGTGCTCCATCAGAAGCAGATAAATGGTGGACATTTTTACAATTAGCCGGACTCGCCGCCGGATACATTGCCGCTATATGGAGGGTCAATGGAACGGAACTGATAGAAATGAAATGTGAAATAGAAACACTGGCACTACTCATCGGTGGAATTTTCGCATGGGTACTTGGCAAGAGAATGGTCGTTGATGCGTTACATGGGACCAAGGCCAGTGAACAAGTTCAATGGTCAAATCCAAAAAAATACCAAAATTTTAGAACCATACAATTTTAGATCTTTCTTTCAAAAGTATAAAAAAAACAATATTTATACATCTGTCTAATACTTAAATGTCAAACGAATCTAATACAGGCCGAAATGTGTTGGATTTTTACGCAGAGTCAGTCATCTTTCAATCTCCAGAACCTAGCAAATTGCCCATACCAGTTTTTGACAAAAACGGGCATTTTGTCCCAGGCCCATGGCCAACACGGTCCGATAATGATCTAGACTCTAAAGAATCTATGACCAAAATTTTGGTAAATCAATCACCAAAATTTTAGCAAACCAACGATCAAAGACCAAAATTTTGGTCCTTCATTTGCCAGAGATTTACCAAAATTTTGGTCCTTCATTTGCCAGAGATTTGCCAAAAAATTGGTCCTTCATTTTCCAAAATTTTGGTGATTGATTCGCTAAAATTTTGGTCCTTCATTTGCCAGAGATTTACCAAAAAATTGGTCATTCATTTTCCAAAATTTTGGTCATTCGCTAAAATTTTGGTCCTTCATTTGCCAGAGACCAAAAAATTGGTCATTCGTTTTCCAAAATTTTGGTCATTCGCTAAAATTTTGGTGATTGATTCGCTAAAATTTTGGTCATTCATTTTCCAAAATTTTGGTCATTCATTTTCCAAAATTTTGGTCATTCATTTTCCAAAATTTTGGTCATTCGCTAAAATTTTGGTTGTTCATTTGCCAAAAAATTGGTCATATATAAGTGCAACCTCATTACAAAAAACATGTCCTACGAAGATAATACTGTCCTATCCGCCGTCGGTCGCGAAAACATAGATGTTCGGATGCGCGCTGCCTATGAGAGATGGCGCACTGCATTTTACGAGCAAAACATCGAAACTACGCCGGCATATGACGTTATAGGCCTTTTGGCGGCACTTTGTCTGAGTAGTAGGCGTTCTGCAAAAACTTATTTTGATATCGGATCTTTGGGTTCAAATAAGAATGTTCTACAAGAGGGTGCCCAGGTCTACAAACTTTTGGCCAAATATCGTACGAAAGATGCGTTGGCTTCAATATTTTCTGATCTTGAGGGATTTCGTAGTTCTATGTTTAAGTTATTGATTATAACTGATTTTGGTGAGGAGACGGACGACGAGGTTACTTGCCTCTTGGCTAACAAACTTCATACATTGGGACTTGCAGACGTACGTTTTCTTTTTACAACGACCCAGGATAGATTTGAGAAACAGAAGAGTCGTTTTACAGACTGGGGCGGCAATCCTGACATTGTTTGTTCCATTTACGCTAAGAATACTGTTGTGGACTGGTTGAACGAACATCCTGTAGAAGAGGAAAAGGAGGTAGAATCTGCTAAATCCATTATTCTTCAAATTGGTCCGGTCCATGAACCTACGAACGCTGCTGGTTGGCGCACTGTATGGCGTCCCAACGTTGCTGCTTATGACTATGTAGTTGTCGGTACTTTAAACGGTGTTCCCGCTTTGAATGTAAAAGCAAATGCCCGCGATTCTGCGTTGCATTTAATGTCTGGTGCTGAAACAAAGATTGTGGTGGATACAATGGCTGGGCTTGGCGCGTTTAATTTTTGCGCAGAATCGTTGTCGAGCCTTTTTGGTGCAGTCGATCCTACTACTGCCGAAAGCCGCGTTAGTATTCAGGAGCATGTCTGTCGCATAGGTTGGCGCAATTCTGTGGGTAGAGCGTCGCCATTTGCGGCTCGTTTCGTTGCGCATTTGGTGTCTGAGCCTGTGGGAGCCTTTGGCGGTGGGGCAAATTATATGACAGTTCGTAAAATTCAGGAAGATTTGGATGGTGAGGTTGTTTCGAATGCCCGTTCTAGGGCGATTGCTGAGAAATATCTGGACCAGTTGCAGAATCGTCCTGGACCGCCTAATTTTAATTTTATGAAGTTGACAGTAGCGGACGATGGTTCTACTAACAATCCGAATGGCGCAACTTCCGAATCCATTATCAACGGTTATGCTTACATTTTGGATTGTCTGAATACATTTTTTGGTGTTCCTATCGAGTTTTTCGAATCTGGACAACCAGAGAAGTGGAATCGTCAATGGAAAACGCCCTCTAATTACGATCTGACAGTCCATGAAGACGTGTCCCCTTTTGCAGTTGATCCACAAATGCGTGTCCTTGCGGTAGTGCCGTCTGAGTCTGCATTTACGACCGGTATCCCAGCAGGTTCTGGACTCATTGGTATTGGTCGATATACACAAGGATTGGCTCTCCAAATGCGTTCAAAGCATCCTCCGAATACAATGTTATTGCGTGGTCATTACAAGCTTTTGAATTCCGCCGATAAATTGGACGAATTGATGTCAAAACACCTGAATATTTCTTCGGATCTGTTGCGGAACATGCAACAGAAATTGTGTACTAGTAAAAGTCGTAAGGTTTCATCGGTCGTCGCCGCCATCCATAAAGAACTAGGCACTGACAAAAGTAGAGAGTTGATAGAACGCCATCTATTCTCGACGGATCAATGGCGGTTAATTTAAACTATAAAGTATTCATATATTTATTTCAATGTTATTAAAAGTGTCTATAGCGTTTACGTTTTCTATGATCGGGTTATTGTTTGTGAGAGTTTCTATGAATTGTGTGTATGACATTCCGTGGTCCGTGTTGTTAGTACTATTGACTATTGGATGTGTGATATCTATTGTGTTGCATACATTTCAATTAAAATGTTGGCGATTCTTAACTTGGCAGCCTCATAGACTCAAGTCGATGACGGAAGAAGAGACTGTTTTTAAAGAAAGGTGGGATATAATTCCACAAATTGTATTGTACATATGGTCTGTTTGTTTCCTTTGTTTATCTCTTTGGAGACCCCGGTGTGATATTCCAACGTGGATCCCTTCGATTGTTTTTGGGTTATTGGTCATTTATACAGCCTCATTGTCTGTGTATCGCTCGTGTGCATCTACAAAAGGTCCTTCGGAGTCTTCTCTTTCGGATGTATCTGAACCAGAGTCTTCTAAAGTGAATGCGTCAGAATTGGGGGGTTGATCTTCTTCTGGTATTTTCTCATCGAATGTAGCTGTTTCGGGAGATGGTGAACGACGATTAAGTTCTACTTCCTCCTCGTCATCTTCTCTGACAGTGCCGTAGTCATTGTTAATCCGTTGTTTAATGAACCATACACAGCACATGATGACAGCCGAGAGTGTTGCCACCGTCAATGCTACATAAACCATTGCGCCTGATTCTTTCCAGGGTTCTGATGTTGTACCGCTGGTAATGGTATCAGATGTATTTGATATATTTGTTTGATTCATCTATGGATTTGCATGGAATATACTATATACACTAATTTCAAAATCCCAAATGGCCATCCGTGTAATGCCTGTCCTGTTGGTGGGTATCTCTATATTTTATTTGAATTTGGTGTTGACCAATTTAGTTTCGCTGAGGCAAGTATGGGCGGCCCGTTCCAGGAACATGACGAGTCTGGAGCCGTTGCACGATACATTATTTGTCGATTGGATCAAAGGTTATAATATTGAGCAATATGTATCGTTGGCATTGCGCGATATGGTGGATGTATGTACGTATGGTTGGACGTTGTTGACCATTTTGGCATGGTGGACCTGTTCAAGAGAGTCTATTTTCCCGGCCAAAGTTATCTCTATCCAACTGGTGATCATTCCCTGTTTTGCCATTTCTCAATTGATGACGGTCGTCCCCGATTCACAGCCAAATTGTATTGAGAAATATAATATCCCAACTACTTCAGATGTGACTTGGGTTTTTTGGCGATGGCCTTATCGCGCCTGTGGTAATATGTTATGGTCCTCTGACGTGGCCCAGTTGGTGATTTTTACTCAGATCGCAGTTCAAATGATTCGCCCTAGTCGTGCACGTTTGCGTTGGTTTGTTTGGCTAGTGGGCGAGTGTTGGACATTTATCACAATGGCGTTCATATTTAGTTCGCGATATCAATATAGTATGGATGTGTTCATCACCATTTTAGTAGTCAAGTTATTGATTACACACCCATGGATCGAACATATATCGATGTATTGCTTTGTAAAAAATGGGAAATATTACGGACGGGCGCCCACAAATGAAATGGTGACTATTTAAGGTCGGTCGGTCCACATATATTGATGGACATAATCGCGCAAATAAAGCAAGTGCCTGCAACAAATATGGGACAAATGGTTGCACGATGGTCCACGATCATGGTACCTGCTCAGTCGGCCCGTAAACGTGGGCGAGATGACGACGAAGACACTAGGCCAAGAGCTCGAGTTTGTGCACCCTCAGATTCAGGCGTTCACCAGACACAATCCGAAACTCCAGTAACGCCCGCGCCCTGTAAAACATCTTATTAAGTGTATTTTCTAAACAAAATCTTCTTCTTTTTGTACTATTCTTATCAATGGTCATTTCCATTCGTTTTGTATTTTTTAAATATATGGAGGCCGATGCACATTCATACAGATTTAACCGTTGAAGACATGCAGCTTTAACATTGTGTCTGCGAGCAATCCTACGAACAAAGTCGATAAAATTTAGATTCCTGAAATGGAAGATCATTCTGTGGGATGTTTTTTTACAGCATTTGGAAACTGTCCAAGGCGACCATACGATCAAAGGGGCGCAGAAATGATTGGACCAAAAAACATTCAAACGCCGCGAAATGGAAATTTGGGCCCTATATTCTCGCCTTAATAATGATTTTACACCGTCTCGATCATCCGTTGTCAAACGATAACGTCTAGAGAAGCTGTGCCAGTCTTTTTTGTTAAACATATATCTGGAGGCGGTCATGGCGGTCGTATATCTCGTGCATAATGTACAATATTGAAATATATGTTCGAGGATCACCTCTGGCAATGTCGCCATTACAATATGTTTATAGTTCGTTGTTCATTTAAATATTATGTTTGGAATATGTGTATTTTTTTTATGTTGTCAGATATATTGTATAAAATAAACCGTTCTATATCATAATATTTGGTAAAAAATGCCCTCTTATGTTGAATACTTGTCGGATGCTTCCATGTCGGAAGACTCTTCTGGGGAGGAAGAGGAACCCGAAGAATTGTATGACCCTCGCGACGAAGACTATTGGGCCATAGAAGACCTTTTGGACACTAGGAATCCCCCACCTATCATAGAATATGCCTCTTCGTTGGGTGTTTTCACTCTTCGTGAATGTATTGTTGGTCCTATAAGGAAAGACATTGATTCTGTGGTGGATGTTGGTTCTAAATATTCCTGGAAAGAGTTTTGGTCTGGCGAGACGCAAAGAGCGCGTGCCAACATCACCCATGAAGACTGGGACGCAATTGGTGAATTCTGTTTTATATTATGTTCTACTTGCCTATTGGAGAATGATATGGATCGCGTGCGTTCCTGTATCATTCGGATCCTTTCCTATGGGAATTTTAAGTTATTCCGATGAATAGTCCTCGTCCTCGTCATCCGATTCGGAAGCATCTCCGGGATTCCAGTCCGAATCAGAGTCGTCTGGATCGATGTCCGGCACCAATAAGGATTCCCAATCTTGAAGGTTCCAAGATTCTTTTTTCGAAGTTTGGTGCCATTTTTTCCAAGAGCCCGGGTCAAGTCCAATATCGTACACAGAACCGCTCCAAAAATCCAGGATCTTTTCCACTTGCGGATGCTCAATCGTTTGCTGACAATACGTCTCCTTTCCAACCCAAATGACGTCGGCCGTCTTTAGGCGTTTCGAAACGCGTTGAAACGCGATAAAAAGAAGGTCGATTTTTGTGGAATCGTTTTTACCCTTTAAAGTAACAGAATCGTTCTGAAGAACAGCCAAGATCGTTTTTGAACCAACGTGACCGGAAATTTCCATACTATATCTGGACACGATGTTGATTTATACGTAATTTTCGTATGATACTATTTTGGATTTTAAAATATAAATATATAGGACAGTTCTTTTATTATGTATGATTGTTTTACAAGTGTTTGGTTATGTCTTATTATTGGTAGCTTCTATTTCCTCTTCTGTCAGCATGAATTTTCAAAAATTAGCACAGCATGAAATTTATTATCATGATCCGCGCTCACGTACACAAAAAAGATCCACACCATTGACACAATCCGTATTTCTAAGACCGCTCTTTATTGTCGCAATATTCCTCTCCGTAGCCGCTTCAACACTAGATTTCCTAGCATTAACATGGTTACCACCATCTACAGTCGGAGTGTTTGGATCCGCATCCATCATTATCAATTTACTCGTCACTAGAGTAATCTTATTTGAACGACCAACCAAACGCGAATGGTCCGCAATAGGATGGACTATTGCCGGCTGTATGATGGCCATTTCAGTCACACCAGACCACGAATCATCCGATTTAACTATACCACAACTACTTGACAGACCCATATCCTACATATACATTGTATTAAATTGGTTGATTTTTGTTGGTGCGTCCGTCGCTCTGGACGAATTCAAATGGTCCAAAAACATCCAACGGTTCGGATTTCCATTCATCGGCGGTGCTCTTGGGGCTCAAAACGTATGCATGGGGAAATATATAGCCTATGCCTTTAGTAGCATGTCCAACGGTTCTTTCACGGTTCGCGTGGATACTCTGGTCTCTGCCGTTCTTCTGTGCATCAGTTCCATTATTTTGCACGTTATTTGGCTCAACAAAGGTCTGGAAAAATACGATGCTTATTATTGTATTATTATTTATCAAACAGCCTGGTTTATCTTTACGACGGTATCCGGCATTGTCGTTTACAACGATATGGGCATTCTCACAGAAATTGAACAAGCTATTTTTGTTGTAGGCATTCTTACTGCATTATATGGCGTCAAACGTATTTCAGAAATCCATAAAGAAATGGAAAATACATATGACTCTGATTCTGAGGAAATAGAACTATACGAAGCGTAAATTCACAGATGACATGTTCCTACCACAGTCGGCCATAGAATTGCCCTGTACCAATTTGTAAAGTTCGTGCGGATGCATACTCGCCGAAACGTCCTCTGCCAAAATGTCACCTTCTTTTAGAGCGGCAATCACAATTTCGGAACAATACCAGCGTGGCGACATACCCAACCATGTATAACTTGTAGGTGAAGGACGAATAGGAGACCAAAACATGAAATAACCGAGATGGTTGAACCCATCACCCTTATGATCAGTGCAAAAATTCATCATGGTATCATATTGACCTTTCGAACATTCCATAGACCTAAAAAACCATTCTTTACGAGAGAAACGCTTACTCTCTAAATGAACAGCGCCAGAATAAACAATACTACAGGCAAGTCCAGAAACGCTATCTTTTGTTCCTGTATTTGCACCGGGAGGACAAAATAAAAGTTCTGCATGGATAAACGGTGCAGTATCATCGTCTGTCTGTGCCAAGGATGCCGCCGCCCTATTCAACCACGATGCCTCTAAAATATCCGAGTCGGAACGTACAAAGCATAACATAATTTTATGAGTCATTTTATTAATTTAGTTTAATTACCTTTATATGTCAATTTGACCAATCCTAATCATAGTCCGAAGACTCGGCGAAATCAAGCCCAGAGGATGAATTTTTATCTTTGGATACATCCGATTCACCCGCGGACGATTCGGCAAATTCCAACGCTGAAGACCCAATATCCACTGCCGAAGACCCCACAGCCGAGGATTCAGCAAACTCAATATCACTGTCTGTTTCCGCGGCGGAGGATTCGGCGAATTCGGGGCCAGACGAACCGGCTCCAGACGAACCGGCTCCAGAGGCCGCGGAGGATTCGCCGAATTCAAGACCAGAAGAAGTCTTTGAATCCATCTCAGAATCTTCCGCGAAATTCAATTCATCCTCAGAAGATGCCCAATCGTCAGACATGGCCGCCACTAAATGACTCAAATCGCTAGGTCCTGGTCTCATCGGTGTAAATTGATCGCGCTCTTCGCGTCTTTCTGCCGCCATTGCCGCCAAGGCCTCGGCATCCGCGTCAGACATCAAATCCTCGTCAGAATCGGCTTCAGACTCAAAAACTCCGTCCAAATATGCGGGATCTATTTCCAAAACATATTCTTTCAAACGCTCTTGAACGTCATCACGATCTCCTGTAGTATCCTGACCATTTATTTCCAAGAGTTTTACGATCTTGCCTTTGTTAAGCCCACCGTTAGACTTCGTTTTGCCTTGCAAGGCATTCACGATCTTATCTTTAGAAATGCCGTCGTCATTGAACACAGAAGGTGCTACATACTCGCCGGCTGAATCCGTTTGACCTTCGTCAGCTTCAGACTCTTCTTCCTCAGATTCAGATGCAATTTCTGTGGTAAAAAGCTCAAATCGTTCCAAAAGCTCAGTAAGGCGTCCTTCTAATTCTGCACGGTCACCATCGGTATCTTCATGATTTGCCGCCAAAATTTTAACAATATCTCCCTTATTTAATCCAAAGCCAGGGGCGTTATTTTTCTTTTTCAGGGTTGCACCCAAGGCGGCATTTATAATGGCGTCAAGTTCGTAACCAAACGGTTCGAATCTATCCAAATCTGACGATTTTAATTCTTCGGGCTCTTGTGCGCGTTTCCATATTTCTAATGCATTTGTATCGAAAGACCATCGTGCAAATTCATCAAAATCAATCTCACCATCCGCGTTTGAATCATTCGTTCGGAGGGCTGCAAAAGCTTCATCGGGATCTCGGCCAGCCTGCTCATATCCACGACGAAGTTCTGCCAGCGAAATACGACCAGAACCATCCGCGTCATACTTGTCAAAAGCTTTGCGAAGTTCGGCCAAAACATCGGCAGGAATAGGCGTTTCTTCTTCCTTCTGTTCTTCGTCGGAGTCAGCCGAAGGATCTGAAATCAGTTCCATTTCGTCGTCGGCAACGTAAAGTTTGGTATTTCCATCAATGAGGACCGCCCACTTGAGAGTGGTTTTCTTGACGATTCTCCCGATTCTCCCGGTGTAATTACCACTGCGGGTTATACGCACATTGTCTCCAACCTTAAAGGCATAGGAGCCAGAGGAGCCAGAGGAGTCAGAACCATCTTCCTCGGACTCTTCCTGCTCAAAGGCATAGGAGCCAGAGGAGCCAGAGGAGTCAGAACCATCTTCCTCGGACTGCTCACCGCCAGATTCCTCTTGATCGGAGCCAGCTTGTGTCGCTTTGTAAGCTTGCCAATCGGCCGATTTTTTAGCGCGGCGGGCGGCGGGCGTCAAATCGGGCAATGTTTCGGCGTTGTATTTGCCAACTGCTTGCCCCCACTCTACATAATTGAGACCAGAAGGGATCTCTTCATCTTCTCCCGAATCTTCTCCCGAATCTTCTCCCGAGTCTGAGAGCGCGCCATCTGAGTCTTCTTGAGAATCTTCTCCCGAGTCTGAGAGCGCGCCATCTGAGTCTTTTTGCGAATCTTCTTGCGCCTGTCCTGGCTTTAAGGAACCATCAACGAGTTTCGTTAATCGACCGCGGCGATCTTTGGCACTGCCATCTATGGAAATATTGTTCGTGTCCAAAATTTCGGTAATTTCTGTGTCATTGAGACCGCCTCTGGTAATCGTTTTCCCTGCCGCCGCCGACCTGACTTGGGCTTCAGAATATGGCTCGAATACAAATCCAAGGACATCTGGCGAGTCATCGCCAGAGTCTTCTTGAGAGTCATCGCCAGAGTCATCGCCAGAGTCTTCTTGCGAGTCATCGCCAGAGTCATCGCCAGAGTCTTCTTGCGAGTCTTCTTCCGAACTGTCTGAGAGCGAGTCTTCCGAATCGTCCGTTGTTTCTGCGGCATTGTTTCTATTGTCGGATCTAGTAGAATTTGGTCCAACCGCGGCCAAAATTAGCCTTATTTTGGAGCCACTTCCAATGGCTTTGAGGTCTCTGCGCCTACCCTCTGGATTGAGATGAATGGTTGGCTCTACAAATTCAATCATTTTGATGTATTCGTCGTCTTTTTGTTTGCGCGTTCGGCTGGAAAGTGAGTGTTCACACAGTTCTACGATTTCGGCAATCCCCTTGTTGAGATGTTCTGGCAATCTCGACACTCTATCTTGGAAGACTCTCATCGAAAAGCGATTGGCTGACGAAGGAAACGGTCCTTGTAACCTGGGCTGTGTTAATCTTAGAATTCTCCCGGCGACGCCCTTGCATCTGGCTATGAATTCTCTGTCTTGTATTCCAAATGTATATGGTTTTCGTTTGGCGGCTCCCGCTTGGCGTTTAATGACCGATGCGATGTCCACAACATTTGAGATGACCGGAGGGTCGTCGTTATATACGAGTCGGACTTGTCCCGAAGTTTCCTCTGGTTTTACAGACAGTTGTCCCTTTTCACCTATTTGAACCCATGCCTCAAATTTTGTTTGCAATTCCCAGTGGTATTTATTGAGTCTTGCAGTTGGAAAAGTGTTCGGCTGAATGAGTCCATTTCTGTAAATGATGGTGAGTGTTTTGATGACGTGTTTTATGCGTTTTTGGTCGCGTCTCTCGGATTTTTCTTTGAGTTTGGTAAGATCTTGTTTAGCTTCAGCAAGCATGTCGGACAAAATTTTGCTGTTGATGCTATTTTTATATGATTCGTCTATGCCTTTGACAAACCGTTCGAGAAGACCAGTTTTATGGGCACCAGACGTGTGTATGGTTGTCTCCCCCAAAGCCGATCCTATCATTTTATTCTTAGCAATCGCTTTTTTGAGCTTCTCTACAAATTCTTGTTTATTCTTTATTCTTTTTGAAGAAGGGTTTGGTAATGTTTCCGAGTATGTGGTAGTTTGCATGGAATCCCTTGAATGTTAAAGGTCACTCGCCTATATATAGGGTCGTACGGTTGCCCGATTGGATGGTCGGTTTTGATACTTTTGGTCGTCGCAAAAATTTATTTCATGATACTGCACGTCCTCGTTGGCAAAAATGTTCCGTGTATTTATTTGGAACGTTGGCTGTGGGTCTAATCAGTTTCTTTTTATTGCGTGACACTACACCTATACAATTTGTACCCAGTCAATTGTCAGATATGGATCGTCCCCGAGGTGAAATGGCTTCAAAGGAACAATTAGAGGATGTTTATTGGCGTGTTTCCATCCGGCATGCGTCTTCGACTTTGGAAGAAATTTGTAAGACAGAAGATTATACGGTCCTCACACATAAAAACATCGTCATGGATGGTAAGCCAATGGAACAATCTTATATTTATTTGTGTCAATCGATAGGCGATATTCGTTCTGTATTAAATGCTCGGGCAGTGATCCCTCAAAAAAATGGAGAGACTGTCACATGCATTGAAACATATGGCAATAAAACGAAACACGTGACCCGCAATTACCCGTTCTCATTGAAATATATCTCTTCCGAAACTTTCGATGCCCGTACAAGAGTGGTTCGAGATGCGGCAGAAGCTTGTACATGGTTACATGCCATCGATATCGTCGAGTCCATTTGGGATTGAAGTATATAAGGGGAATGTAATAGTAAAAAAGAATGGATCAAGGCGTCGTCATCAATCGCCATGAAATAAAATGGAATTCTATTTTTCTTCGTAAAACACCTATCATCTACACGTGTCGGAATGTTATCCATCAGCAATTATTGTCTAATGGTATTGTGTTTTCCCATCGACGTGGACGCATCAAACCAGATCCCCACATGCAAGAAATAATGACAGATTTCTGGCTTCCATTTTGTCGAGACCTAGTAGATGCAGTTCTCTCTATTGGCGTGGCTGTCATTCGTGTGATTCCAATGGAAGATGGTCTCAGAATACCGGTTGTATTGGAGCCGAATTCTTGCCATGTCAAAATGGCATATGAACTCGGCATTCGCGACTATATTGTACTCGATGACCAACAAAATGAAATACCAGATACGTTTGTACTCGATATTTTTGGATACTCGCCCACGATCGATGGTAAACTTACTTCGATTATGAGTAATTTGTTACCACAAGTGCAGTACATCAATACGTTACGAGGGACTTGTCTGTCGATGGAACAAAAAAGGTCTTCGCCCGTCATCATGACCGAAACCGTAGACACAAAAGTGGACAATGTAGAAGGAATCAACTACGACTATTATGCAGATGGAGACATGCAAGACACCTCGGACCATAACAAATTTATGAGAAATCGTTCGTCCATACAACAACTGGCCTCACAACAAGAAATATACGATAACTTTTTTTCAGACGGACAGCTACCTTCAAAAGGTTCGACAACACTGGACAATGTAGTGACATTACCACTTGGTCATCGAATAGTCAATATGCCACAACAAACTGGCCGAGGAGACCTGTGTGCACAAATCAAGGCCCATGACGATTTAATTTGTGCCGTCATGGGCGTGCCAAGATCACTGGTCATGTCAGACACTCCACACAAATCCGACGCCGAAGGTACACATCAAACCTTTCAAAAAAGTATCACATATTGGAAAAATAGCATTCAAGCGGCATGCGAACAAGTGTATAATATCATATATGCAGAAACGATCAAGCAGCAGATGATGGCCGCTATGGGCAAAAAACGAAAAAGGAGCACTGTAGAAGACGTATATGCTCTGAAAAAGAGAATGCAAGTCGAAATATCTTTTCCAGTTTCGCCTTTTATTGGTCTAGACCAATTATATGTCCATTATCAAAGAGGTGTTTTGCCGTGGAATACTTATGTGCAACATGCCTGTGCAGCGGCTGTCCTTCCCCATCAACCCATGCCAGAACCAACGCTAAAGCAAGAGGATCCAAATAACTCTGACGGTAATACGAAAGAATCTGATCCAGACAAAGGTGGAAAAGACAAATCTACTGGTAACGCAGACAAATCTACAGACAATCAAGAAGAAGAATAAAAAAAAAATAGTTTTAAATTACATTAAAGATATTTATTCGTGATATAGTGAATCGTATCCACTCCTAATTTTATAATCTATATGCGACATATAATGCTGCGTTCCTTTGGCAGCAATGGCTACAAACAGAGCACCATGCTGGGGAACCGCCGCACTCTTTTCGGCCTTTATGCGCAGTTCGACAATTTTTTGCCCGTGAGCATCTGCCCCCGTTTGAATCAAATTGGCGAGAGTTGCAGAGGACAATTCCATACAGGTTGTAGACGAATGTTTACCAGGGCGATTGAAATTCACCCTCAACGTAAGGTTATTCGGAGACATTGTTTCAATCATTTTCTCGATAGAAAGGGCAGTCCCATATGTTTCCGTCGTCTGGTACAACAACGTTCCCGCGGATTGAACTTTGCGAGTTTCGTTCATTTCAAAAAGATCCTTGCCCTGCGTGCGGAGCGATTTCAATGCGGCGGCCTGCTGAGCAACACGATCCTTATTGTAATCGCTAGAACCAATCGGCTTTATAGTTGCTTCTAAAATAATATGATGACTTGCTGTGACAGCTTGCGTTTCTACTGTCACTGGAGAAGTATCGGGAGAACGAAAAGCTAAACGAGACATTTCTTTAAACGTAGACGAGATTCTTATATACTGTTTTTTTATATTGTGCTATTCCAAGAAAATTAATATCGACAACACTTCACAAGAAATCTTATATCTATTCCAAATCAGATATACAAACTGGCGAGCGCGTTCATGGATGCGTTTACGGGCCCATGAACGCCATTTCGATGAAATTTGCCAGGCATGGACAATATCATGTTTACCATAAGCACGAGCATAATCCAATGCCGAACGACCGCGACGATCTTTACGAAATGCATTACAATTAGACCTCAATAACATTAATAATAAATCCCGAGAACCATTATATCGAGCCGCTGTTTGAATTGGCGAATATCCTAAATTATTCTTTGTTTCCTTTCTGGCACCGGACAATAACAATACCTGAGCAGCAGATACATGCCCACACCTCACACAAACATGCAATGGTGTATCACCATTAGGAAGACGTTCATTCACATCAATACCCATGCGAATAAAACGCAACATCTTATCGACCTCGCCACGTTCCACGCACGTGACCCAATACATATACGCATAAAAATAGAATAAACTTTAAATACTTATATCTGAAAAAGATTTGGACAATTAAAAAAAATATGACCAAAATGGTTCTATGTCACAATATAGAACCCAAAATCATCGGCGAGATTACGATGATTTTTTTTTCAAGTAGTTTGACACATCGGAGCGTTTAAAAGAGCCCCGCCGACGTTTCATTGGGAATATATACGAATACTTTATAAAATACATATAATATTTATTAAATACATCTAATATAACATCTAAAATGTACTTGGTCTAAAAAAGTTTTGACCAAAAACTTTTTGACCAAAAATGGTTTTATGTCACAATATAGAACACAAAATCATCGTAATCTCGCCGATGATTTTTTTTTCAAGTAGTTTGACGTTCCAGAGCGTTTCAAAGAGCTCCGGCGGCGTTTCATTGGGAAGCGAACTTAATCCTTGGACAAAAACTCAAACATATCCACGGATAATGACTGTAGGACCGGGCCGTCGAAAATGTTGTCCAGCTCTTCGATCGTCATATCGTCCAGCTCTTGTGGTGAAACATTGTAGTCAAGCTTTGCCTTTTTGTACTTTGAAGGTGGAAGATACACATGAACACAGAGATCTCCGGCACAGGCCAGCTGACGATTGCTCGTCGCCCGTTGTCCGCACTTTGGACATTTCTTGAGGCGGCACAGGTAGTGTTTCCTTTTTTTAGCAGTGGCCACGGCAGCGGGCACAACAGCAGCCACAGCAGGTGCGACCACAGCAGCAGCCACAGCAGCAGCAGCCATAGCAGCCACAACAGGTGCAGCAGCAGGCGCGACCACAGCAGCGACAGGCGCGAGCAGGGGAGTCAGAATAGCCACAGCAGGCGCGACCATAGCAGCAGCAGCCACAGCAGGCGCGACCATAGCAGCAGCAGCCACAACAGGTGCAGCGGCAGGCGCGACGACGGCGGGGGGTAGGACAGCCGTGCGGCGGGATCCAGTCTGAAGTCGGACAAAGAAGGTCATGATCTCGGCGGTAAGATTTGAATTTTGCACGGTTCGGCGGTAAGATTTGAATTTTGCACGGTTTTTCGGACATACTGTACTTTTGGGCGAATCGTACACCCCTCTTTGGGGGCTTAGTTCTCCGAAACCCCAATAGCCTCGACCTTGCTGACACGATAGCGCCATTTTCCCAGTATCTGAAAATGGCGTAGAACAATTAAAAAAAATTTCTTTTTTTTCCTTTATTGACTTTTAAGCCCCCAAAGAGGGAGGACCGGCATAAAACAGGACGGAAAAAAAAAAAAAAAAAA
>Ga0209632_10000779_pt1 | contig 32810 bp, 28 predicted proteins | sample COG_10_FD_184754 | JGI IMG/M metagenome (GOLD analysis project Ga0209632, IMG submission 184754) | Pelagic Microbial community sample from North Sea - COGITO 998_met_10 (SPAdes) (version 2) | ecosystem: Environmental > Aquatic > Marine > Neritic zone/Coastal water | place: Helgoland, sampling... | reverse complement strand
CATCTGTGCCTTCTAGAAGAGGTGTAGTTATTATACATTGAGGGCTCTGTCCATTAGATTTTTGTAAATCACGCCCAACAAGTAAATTAAATTTTTGATCAGTACCACCCAGCTCAACATCCGCTTTAAGCTCAACAGAATCTTGTCCTTGAGCTAATGGATATAAGAATTCATGAATTGAAATTGGAACTTCTTGTTTAAATCGTTTAGTAAAATCATCTCTTTCTAGCATTCTCGCGACGGTATAAGAGCTTGAAAGATTTATGACATCGCTAAAATTCATTTTATTTAGCCAAGTGGAATTATATTCGACTTTAAGGCTTTTCATATCAAGTATTGAGCTAGACTGTTCTACGTAGCTTTTCGCATTCTCTTGAGCATCTTTTAACGTTAATTGAGGTCTTGTTTTATTTCGGCCAGATGGATCGCCTATCATAGCAGTAAAATCACCAATCACCAGGACAGCTTGATGCCCCAGATCTTGAAAATGTCTTAACTTTCTTAAAACAACTCCATGCCCAATATGTAAATCAGGACGGCTAGGGTCACAACCTAATTTAATAGTTAAAGGTTTTCCTGATATATACGATTTTTCTAATTTTTCAACTAACTCATTTTCAGGTATAATTTCTTCAGAACCTTTTTTTATGAGTTTCATTTGATCCTGTACTGATAAGAAATTCATTATGCTCTCATCGCTCTTTGAATATCTCTTTCAACATCTCTATTTTTCTTGGTTTCTCGCTTGTCATGTAGTTTTTTACCTTTAGCTAGGCCAAACTCAAGTTTAATAAGTCCACTTTTTATGTATAATTTTGTTGGTACAGCTGTCAAGCCTTTCTCAGCTAATTTAGAAGAAATACGTTTTATTTCTTTCTTATGCAATAATAGTTTTCTAGTTCTAAGAGATGGAGGTCCTTCAAACCCCATATGGCTATAACTTGCAATATGAGCCCCTTTGAGCCATGCTTCACCTTTTCTAATTAAAACATAAGATTCTTTTAGACTTGCTTTCCCCTCTCTTATACTTTTCACTTCACTACCTTTTAACTGGATACCAGCTTCATATGTTTCAAGAATATGATATTCGTGAAAAGCCTTTTTATTATTAGCAACAACAGTATTTTTCATTTGTTTTGAGGAATTTAAAATACAAGCTTGCAACATCTCATGCCAAGGATATTCATTGAAAGTATTTTATTATTATTTTAAAATAATATAGACCTCAGTAGATTGTTTTTTATTAAGTCTATTAAATTTGAAAATGAAAATCTTATTAATCGAGCCATATTATACTGGATCACATAAACAATGGGCAGATAACTATAAAGAATTCAGTGAAAACGAAGTAAAAATTCTTTCATTGAAAGGTCAATTCTGGAAATGGAGAATGCACGGTGGAGCTGTAACACTTTCAATTGCTTTTAATCAAATGGACTGGGAACCTGATATTATTATAGCTACTGATATGCTTGATTTAACAACTTTTATTTCACTAACACTCGAAAAGGTTAAGAATATACCTTTTGTCCTTTATTTCCACGAAAACCAAATTACTTATCCTTGGTCACCAAAAGATAGAGACATAAAGAAAAAAAGAGATTCTCATTATGGATTTATTAATTACAGCTCTGCTTTAGTCGCGAACAAGGTTCTTTTTAATTCTAATTTTCATATGAATTCTTTTTTAGAAGGCCTCACACCTTTTCTAAAACATTTTCCAGATAATAATGAATTAGAGTCTATTGATTTAATTAGAGAAAAGTCTTCGGCTCTGCATATAGGAATGGATTTGAAACCATTTGATAAAATTAAATATAAGAAAGAAAACAACCCTACAATTCTTTGGAACCATCGATGGGAATATGATAAAAATCCTGAGTATTTTTTCTCAATATTAAAAAAAGTGAAAAATAATGGGCATATATTTAATTTAATAATTCTTGGAGAGAACTTCAGTCAAGTGCCTAAAATATTTGATAAAGCAAAAGAAATATTTAAAGACAATATAATTCATTGGGGGTACGCTAAAACATTTAGCTTGTATGCAGAGTTGTTGTGGAAGGCAGATATACTACCTGTAACCTCGAATCAAGAGTTTTTTGGAGTAAGTGTAATGGAAGCTATTTATTGCGATACATGGCCAATTTTACCAAATCGTCTTACATATCCGGAACTGTTACCACCTGATTACCATAAAGAACATATTTACTTAGATGAAGCAGACTTTTATAATAAAGTTGTCTCAGCTTTAGTCGAATTCAAAAAGAGAAGAGGATCTAAGTTTGGTAACATTGCATCAGAATTTAGATGGGAAAAAATGGCTACTATATACGATGATACTTTCGAAACTATTTTTTTAGCTTATAAATCTTAATGAACCAATCAAACTTCAAGCATATCTAAAACAAGTCTTACACCCCAACCTGTTGCACTATTTTTAGGATTTATACTGTTTGGTTTAACACCCCATGCCGTTCCTGCAATATCAAAATGCACCCATGGTATTCCTTCACCAACAAACTCTTTTAAGAAAGCAGCACCAGCTATTGTTCCAGCTTGGCCAGGAGCCCCCATATTTTTAACATCGGCAATATCGCTTTCTACTTGCTTACAAAACTCTGGCCACAGTGGTAATTCCCATACCTTTTCTCCTGTGGAGCTTGAGGATTTTTTCACAGTATCCATTAAATCATTATTGGTGCCCATTACTCCTGTCGCTACATGACCAAGCGCTGCAAGTACGGCTCCAGTCAAAGTTGCAAAATCAAGGATATATTCTGGTTCAAAATGTTTGGAAGCATAAGATAAAGCATCTGAAAGAATGACCCTTCCTTCTGCATCTGTATTTAAGATCTCTATTGTTTTTCCATTATAAGCTTTTAAGATATCACCTGGTTTATAGGCTTTTGCTCCTAATAGATTTTCAGTTGAAGGAATGATACCGACAACGTTTATATTTGGTTTTAATGCAGCTATGGCTTTAAAAACACCTAGAACGACTGTTGAACCGCACATGTCATATTTCATCTCATCCATTTTTCCAGCTGATTTAATAGATATTCCTCCAGCATCAAATGTTAGACCTTTTCCAACAAGAACCTTAGGTTTTTCTTCCCCACCACCGTTATACTCTAGAATAATAAATTTAGGCGGTTCATCTGTACCTTGAGAGACACCAGCAAGGCCACCCATTCCCATATCTGTGAATTCTTTTCGATCAAAAACAGTCAATTTCATTCCACCTTCAGTTGCAACATCTTTAGCAATTTGAGCTAATTTTGTTGGTGTAGAAACATTACCTGGATGGTTGCCTAAATCACGAGCAAGACAGACCGACTTACCAATTTCAAAACCTTTTTCAAGAAGACTACTATTACAGCCGACTATAGTAACAGATTCTAATTTTGTTTTCTTATTTTTTTTTGTTTTGTAATCTAAAAATTCATAGCTGCCTAATACTAATCCTTCGCCAATAGATTGACAATGCTTTGCTTCACCACCACAGAAACATTCCGTTACAAAAGAGCCTAGGTTCTTTTTAATGACTAACCTAGAGGCATTACCAGCTACAACTCTTGCAATATTCGCATCATAGTTTTTTTGACTTCCCAGGCCTATCAGTATTATTATTTTATCATTAAAATAGAAAGTATGGCTAGTTCCAACTTTTCCATTTACATCTCCTGAATTAATCGCGTGTTTAAACATATTTTGACTAGAAGAGTTTATGATTTCAGCGATAGGTGACAAGGTTTTGTCCTCATAGACACCTACAATAACAAGCTTCTCAGTAACAACATCCCAATTTTTTTTTGATAAATTAATATTTGTAATATGACTCATTTTTATCCTTCTGTATTTTTAATTTTAGATATTTAAATAATATTAGGTTACTGAAGTTAAGTTAAACTCCTTATGTTCAGTAGTTTGTTCTAATTTTTAGAATACTATTATATAATGAATATTATAAATATTAAACCAAAAGAAAAGCCTCCAGCATTAATACTATTTATAATGTTTTTCAGTATTGTTGCCGCAAGTATTACTGGATCAACAATAAAAGATTCAGTTTTTCTTTCTCACTTCGAAAAATCTTTCCTTCCACTAATGTATGTTTTGATAGCAATTACAATGACATGTGTTATTTATTTTTATAAAAAATTAGTATATCAAAAAGATCAAATAAAAGTTATCATTTATTCTAGCTTAATATTTTTCGCTAGCATTTCTATTTTCAAAAATAACTTAATTGGTTGGGGTATACCCATATTTTATGTCTTAATTGAGGTTATCACTATTATATCCATAATGCAATTTTGGGTACTAGCAGGAGAAATTTTTAACGCACGTCAAGCAAAGCGTATTTTCTCAATTATTATTGCAGGAGGATCGTTTGCGGGTATAGGTGCGGGTTATGGTATAAAGCCATTTACAGAGGTCTATGGCATTTCTAATCTGATAAACCTTACTTTATTTTTCATTATAGTTACAATAGCAATGGCTATAATAATAAAACCATATAGAGTATTGATAATAATAGATTCACAAAATAGCCTACCTGTAATACCAATTAAGCTAAATAAGATTACACCTTATACTAAAAATATTGCCTTATTAATTGCCTTGTCCTCATTTACATCTAAAATAATTGATTATCAGTTTAAAATGACTGCCGCAAGTACCTACACCTCAGAATTAGAACTCGTAAACTTTTTTGGCTTTTATTATGCATCCACCGGAATATTTACATTAATAATGCAATTTTTTATTACTGGATTTCTACTAAATAGGTTTGGAGTTTTAGCAGGACTACTAATACTACCAATAGCAGTATTATTTGGATCTGCTGGATTTATATTAGTTGGAACTTTAGCTGCGGTTTATGTTACAAAATTTTCGGATCAGGTCATTAAATTTTCGACCAATAGTACTATACAAGAAATTCTATGGCTTCCCCTTTCTTCAAAATATAAGGAGCAAATAAAGCCAAGCATTGATGGTTCCCTAAAAACTATTTTTGAAGGATTAGCCGGCTTATTAATCTTTCTAATTATCTACTTCAAAGTTATACCAGAGTCAAAAATATATTTATTAAGTATTTTAACTATAATGGTTGCGATTATTTGGATATGGAATAGTTTTAGATTAAAGAAAGGGTATGTCTCATCCCTTGTGAAATCAATTGAGAATAGACAGCTAGATTTAGATAAAATAGAAATCGATATAGAGGATATGCATACAGTGCAGATAATAGATCAGACATTGAAAGAGAATAATGAGTTAAAACAATTATTTGCTCTTGATCTATTATGGACCGTCCCTCTTCATCCGTGGAAAACGACTATTCAATACTTATTTAACCAATCTACTTTAGAAATAAAGCGTGGAATATTAGAATTAAACTGGAAAAACAATGAAATAATACCTGATAGCTACATACTAGAAGAAATATTAAGCATAAGTGATTTAACTCCTCATGCGATAAGGTGTGCATCTCAAAGAGGAATAAAAAATTTAGACGAAGTTATTACCCCTTTACTAAAAGAAGTTTCAACTTCTATTGCTTCAGCTGCGGCCATTACAATCTTATCAAAAAACCCTCAAAATAAAAAAAGTAAATCTGTAATTGAAAAGATTATTACAGATGGTAGCCAAGAAAAAATCTCAGATATGATGTCAAACATTCAAGATTATACTAATCTTATTTCAAATGATGATCTTTTAAAAATATTTATAAATGGTGAGAATTCTGTTAAGAACAGTATTTTAAAGTTATTGAAGAAAAAGCCGAATCAAATATTTTTTGAAATTATTTTCAGCGCTCTTTTGGAACCTTCAACTCAAAAGAATGCTAGAATGGCCTTATTAGTTAAATCTAAAAATCCATACAGAAAAAAACTAGTTGCAGTTTTAATAAATCCAAAATCAAATATAAATTCTAAAATTCAAGTTTTAAAAGTAATAGATAGAATTGAAGAAACAGAACCATTAATCAATATAATAATTCCGTTTTTGAATAATCTAGATTTAAAGATACTAGATGAATCTTGTAATACTTTAATAAAAATTTCTAAAAAGATTGAAATAGATAAATTCAGTCTAATTCAAATTAATAACAGTATTGATCAATTAGCTAATCGAACAATTCAATTATGGAATTTTGAGTTATCCTTAAAAAATAAGATTCATTCTAAATTAATAGGTTCCCAGCTTTAGAATGATATTCATAATCTTGTTTTAATTATTATAAAGCTGGGAACCTTAAAAGAACCAAACGTACCAATTGAAGATTATATAAGGTTTATAGAAACGAAAGACTCACTTTTTTTACCAGCAGTATTAGAGCTAGTTGAGACTACATTTTCAATAGAAGCAAAAAGAGTATTACTACCTCTTATCGATCCAGATTTAAGCATAGATTTCTCAGATCAAAGCTTATCACCGGATAATAATTTCAGCACCGACGAAACCTTAATTGATTGGATTCAAAATTCGCATAAATGGAAGACAATGATAGCATTAGAATATTTATTAAAAGAAGAAAAAGTATCACTGCTTAAAGATATAGATTGGGCTAAAATAAATCTAGATATATTTAAACATACTTTTTTTAATTTTAATCAAATTGATTATTTATCAAGAAACTTTTTTGATAAAAAGATTATAATAAAAAGGAATAACAACATGTATTCAATCTTAGAAAAAACATTAATCTTACAATCAGTAGATCTTTTTCAGGATATCCCTGGAGAGATATTATCTAATATTGCACAAATTTCTGAAGAAATACATATGGATATAGAAGAAGAGGTTTTTCTTGATGGTGATAATGGTGATTCTATGTATGTAATTGTTGAAGGGCAAATAAGTGTAATCAAAAATAAAAAAGAGATTGCATTATTGGAGCATGGAATGTGTATAGGCGAAATGGCCCTGCTCGACCAAGAACCTCGATCAGCTGATGCTATTTGTATGGCAGAGTCTACTTTACTAAAAATTAATCAATTCGGTTTTTACGAGCTAATGGCTAGTAATCATGAAATAATGAGACAAATTGTAAGAATTCTGACTAAAAGACTTCGTGAAACCAATAAAAAGCTTACTTCAAATTCGAGATAATATCTTTTACTATTCCGGGGTCTGCCAATGTTGAAATATCTCCCATATTGTTAAAATCACCATTTGCAATTTTTCTTAATATCCTTCTCATAATTTTACCTGACCTTGTTTTAGGTAACGATGAAGTAAAATGAATTTTATCGGGCTTTGCATGTGGACCAATCTCTTTGGTGACAGAATCTAAAATTTTCTGATGAATCATATCATTCGGTTCTACACCCGTCATTAATGTAACAAAAGAACATATCGCTTGACCTTTAATATCATGATTAAAACCAACAACAGCTGCTTCAGCAACACCTTCAGCTTTACCAATTGCTCCTTCTACCTCAGCTGTACCAATATTGTGACCAGAAACATTTAATATATCATCCACTCTACCAGTTATCCAATAATATCCATCCTCGTCTCTTTTTGCACCATCACCGGTAAAATAATATCCAGGGAATTTTGAAAAATAAACATCAAGAAACCTTTCATGATCTCCGTAGATGGTTCTCATTTGTCCAGGCCAAGAGGTTTTTATTGCTAATAGTCCTGAAACATTGTTGCCGATTATCTCCTCTCCACTATCCATTAGTAATACAGGCACAATACCAAAAAATGGAAATGTTGCAGATCCGGGTTTCGTTGGTGTTGCACCAGGTAATGGTGAAATTAAGATTCCACCTGTCTCTGTTTGCCACCATGTATCTACGATTGGACAATTATTTTTACCAATTTTTTCATGATACCAATTCCATTCCGGCTCTTTAATCGGTTCCCCAACAGTACCTAGCAACCTTAAAGATGACAAATCTTTATTGTTGACCCAAGTATTCCCTTCTTTCATTAGAGCTCGCAATGCAGTTGGAGCTGTGTAAAACTGATTAACTTTGTGCTTATCTACTATATCCCAAAATCTACCATAATCAGGGTAATTCGGAACTCCTTCAAACATTAAAGTTGTTGCACGATTTGCTAGTGGTCCATAAATAATATAGGAATGGCCTGTTATCCAACCTAGATCAGCAGTACACCAATATATATCGCCAGGTTTATAATCAAATACTATTTCATGTGTAAACGAAGCATAAACAAGATAACCTCCAGTAGTATGGAGAACTCCTTTAGGCTTACCAGTTGATCCCGATGTGTATAAAATAAATAACGGATCTTCAGAGTTCATCTTTTCAGGTTTACATTTTGATGATACATTCGAAACAGCTTCATGCCACCATATATCTTTTTCTACATCCATGTTAACAATTTCACCTGTGCGTCGAACAACAACGACATGCTCAATTGATGGTGTTTGAGATACTGCATTATCGGCATTCTTTTTCATTGGAATCGATTGATTTTCTCCTCTAACACCAGTGTCTTGAGTAATTAATACTTTACATTGAGAGTCATTGATTCGATCTCTTAGCGATTCACTTGAAAAAGCACCAAAGACAACGGAATGTACGGCACCTATTCGAGCGCAAGCTAAAACAGCGATAGCTAACTCAGGAATCATTTGCATGTAAAGACAAACTCTATCTCCTTTTTTAACACCAAGGTCCTTTAATGCATTTGAAAATCGAGATACTTCTTTAAGAAGGTCGTTATAGGTAAAAGTTCTTGATTGATTAGGGTCATTACCCTCCCATATAATAGCATCTTCATTTCCAAATCCGTTTTCAATATGGCGATCAATACAATTATAGCTTGCATTAATTTCCCCACCGAGAAACCATTTAATATGACCTTTCGTAAAGTCAAATTCTTTGGTTTTATCCCATTTCTTAAACCACTTCAAACGGCTGGCTTTTTGATCCCAAAAAGTTTCAGGATTTTTAATAGACATTTGATATTGTTTATTATAATCATCTAAAGTTTTAATATGTGCAACTTCAGAAACTGAAGATTTAGGCTTAATTTTTTTTTTCATTTTGTATCATTATTCTGGTAATTTGTTATGATTAATCTTTTTAAAAGTCCCATCGCCCAGTTTTTTTACGGACACAAATGTAAATAATGCCGTGCATGCTAATACTTTATCTATTTCATGAGATTCTTTAAATGCATTAATTTGAATAACAATAGAGGACTTTCCTGCTTTACTTATACTTGCTTCGAAATTAACCCAATTCCCAACATAGACTGGCTCTTTAAATTCGATAGCATCAATAGCTCTTGTTAGTGCTAATTCTGCTTCAGTATCTTTAAGAAATCTGTGGACAGCTTTGGAAGCTGATATATCCATCCATGAAACCATTTGTCCTCCAAACAAAGTGCCAACTACATTTGCATCTTGGGGCATTACTAATTGAGAATACCTCGTTATGATCATATATTTCTTCCCATTTTAGATATTAAATGTTTTTTTGTAATTTATAAAATTACAATTGCTTTTATAGAGTTTTATTAAAAAAAAATTAAGCTATTTTCAAAGCTTCTTTTTCACCTTTTTCAAAATCTACTTTATAAAATAAAACTGCTCCTGAAATAAATAGAATTAATATTGATAAAATTCCTAGACGAACATTTCCTGTAATTAATGTAACCATACCCATTAAAAAAGGACCAATTACGGATGCGAATTTTCCGAGCATATTATAAAAGCCAAAGAACTGAGTCTCTTTATTTCTAGGTATAATACGAGCATAAAGACTTCTGCTTAGTGCTTGTATACCACCTTGGAAGATTCCAATCAAACCGGCTAATAAAAAAAGATGTAATTTTGAAGTCATAAAATAAGCAAGAAATGTGGCCGAAGCATAGCCTCCAATTGCGATTAAAACAGCATTTTTTGCACCAATTTTTTTTCCAAAACTATTATAAAGAATGGCCGAAGGAAATGCAATGAACTGTACCATAAGAAGTGCTACAATTAAATCTGAAGTTTGAAATCCTAGGGAAGAAGCCATCTTGATTGTCATTTTAATAATTGTATCTACACCATCGATATAGAGCCAATAGGCAAGTAAAAAAGTACTAACTACTTTCATCTCTCGTATTCGGCTAAATGTGGTTTTTAACTGCCCAAATCCATCTTTAAAAGCTATTCTTAATGGAACTGAATTTTTGGATTCTGGTTCAGGAACAAATAGAATTATTGGTATCGTAAAGATCGCCCACCAAACAGCGACCATAATAAAAGATATTCTAATTGCTGTTGTAGAATCCGGAATGCCAAAAATTTCGGGCTTAAGATACATCAAAACATTTATTGAAAAAAGAATTCCACCTCCAAGATACCCTAATGCATATCCCAAACTAGAAACATAATCCCAATCTTTTTTATCTGCTACATCAATTAATAAAGAGTCATAAAATATATTACCAGACATAAAGCCTACTGTCGCTAAAACATAAATTAAAATAGCTAATTGCCAGTTGCCTTGCTCAACTATCCATAGTCCACTGGTCATAAGTGCACCAAAGAATGCAAATACGATTAGAAACTTCTTTTTTGCCGACCCTCTATCAGCTACGGCACCTAAAAAAGGTGAAATTAAAGCAACAATAATTGAGGCCAATGAATTAGCGAACCCTAGTTGATAAGTACTCTGAACGACATCATCTGGGTTAGACCAATATTTTTCAAAAAAAATGGGGAAAAATCCAGCAGCAATAGTTGTTGAGAAAGTTGAATTAGCCCAATCATATAATGCCCAGCTCCATAACTTTCTATTCTTATTCATTAATTTAACTTACCATCCTTGAAAATAAGTTGTTATACCACTATATACATTCCATCCTGAATAAATATTCTTTGCCATTATATTATTTTTAAAACCTGAATAAAAATCAAAAGATATAGGGCCTATCCTGTTTTTAGATATTGAATTAAGAATCCAAAATTCAGCTGAAACATCCAAAAATTGATATGTTGAGGAATAGCCATCGTGAGATTCCATCCAATTATCCCAAGAATTACTTTTAGAAATATATTGATCTTTACTTTTCGACATGAAATACAATTCTGAGTGTATGAGGAATCTATTCTGAAGTACCTCCATCTCACCACCTGTTTTAATTATAAGGCCTGTACCTAAATCGTACTTATATGTGTTACCAATATTGGCTAGAATAGAATCAGGGTGAGTGTGTTCACCCGAAAAAAGTTGAATAGGTGTATTCAATGTAGCTTTTGTACTAAATTGAACTTCACTAGCTAAAAACGTTCTTGTATTCTTTTTTGATTTAACATTCCACTCACTTAAAAACCCAATTGACCATCTTGGAACTCCAGAACCTATATTTGCTTCTGTAAACTGTAATTCTCTTTTTTTAAGGAATGGAGATATCGTACTTGCATAAGGTATTGATAATTGAATTAAGCCATAAAAAGTATTTGTTTTTTTTCCAGTTTTCCATGCTGGTTCACCTGCTAATAAAATTGTAGCACCTATTTGTATATCATCAACTCCTTTTCCTTTTTTATTATTAGGATAATAAAAGGCGACTAGATCAGATAGTGAGACCGAATCTTTGTTTATCTCTTGTGGTTTAAAACCATCATCTATCAATAAATTATTGATAGGGTCATTTCCCGAGTGGAATACCCAATTAACACTATAATCTCCATTATTTCTATAATAAGAATCAAAAATCAATGATAAAGTATCTCTTAAACCTCGATTTAGATTATTATAAGTATTAGAATTAATAAATGTTTTTAATTCATTCTTAGCATTAGAGTGATAGTCTAATAATTCTTGTACTCCTTCAGCCTTTCCTATGCTGTAATTAGAGAATGTTTGTCTGATATTATATTTTTCAATTAATGCAAATGATACTGATATGGTAATTTCATCGGACATTCCATAATCAATCTTGATTTTTTTTCCTGAAAATATTTTTTCACGTTTTTCATCAAAAAGCCCATTAACAGTGATGTTTGAATTGGTATCGATTTCTTGCTTTCCAAAGGTAGGCAATTCAAAATCATTCTCTTGATTAAATTTTGTAAGCCAACTCTCAACAGTATTGGCTGAATCAAGGATAACTGAGCCTGATTGATATAGGTCAAAATTTGAGGTAAACCTTAAATTATCATTATGATGTAGATTATTAAAATATCTACGCCCAACACCATTTAAATTGAAGTTTTGAGTTTTTAAATTCCAATGTTCTTTAGCATTCATCCTACCAATTGAGACTCTGAAAACATTGCTGGGGATTGTGGGTAATATCTGAGAGTAGAGAAAAAATGTAAAAAAGAATAAACTGAGAATTTTATTTCTCATTTATAAAGTAAAAATTGCTTTCTAAACTCACTGAACTTATAAATATCTTGGCTCCATATAGCTGGTAAATGGGATGCCGGTTTTTTTTGAGCAGCCATTATTCTCAATTCATTTGTTCCGAAAAGTTTATCAATATATCCATTTTTTTCCCATTGAAATTCTCTAGGATGAAGTTGGTTTATCAGGAATAATATTGTCGTGGCTGTTTCTAGTGGACTAAATAGATTTTTATCTCTAATAATAATTTTTATTCCACTACAAGATTCACCATCATACCTCGGAATACGGTTATGATAAGCATTACCAATGGGTCGATATTTAATCTCTTCAAAGGATACACCCGCTAATTCTTTTGACCTTATTTTATCAATTAAAAATGAAGTTGATAACCAAGGTGAACCAACTATAAAATATGGTGTAGACGTTCCAAATCCAATGTTCATATTTGTACCACGAAACAAATCCATTCCGTTATAAACTAAAAGCGTTTCTTCATTGATAATCAATGGAGCTGGATTACGCCAAACTAATTGAGATTCAGAAAACCAAGTATCTCTATTCCAGTTCGCTATCGGTACAATAGTTAAATCAATTTTTTTTGATTCTTTCACCCATCCCATCTCATTAATAATAAGAGCAATTTCACCATTTGTAAGACCATGCCTTATTGGGAATAAATGATAAGACTCATATGATTGGAACTCTGTTCTAGGTATTGGTCCCTCCAAAATATCACCCCTAATTGGATTTGGCCTATCTAGCAACAGTACTGGCACCTTGTGATTTGAAGCAGCCTCAAATACTTTTGACATAGTTGCAGTATGTGTTGAGTAACGACTTCCAAGATCTTGAAAGTCAATAAGTAGGATATCTATTTCATCCATGACCCAATGAGGAGGATAAACATACGTATTAAAAAGATCAATAATTGGAGCATTATGCAGAGGGTCAATATTATCGCGGCCTACTAGAGTCGCTCTTTTGTCATCGATGCCCCAAATACCATTCTCGGGTGCAAGAATAAAAAGAACTTTGGAATTTGAATGTTCATATAAAAGATCAAGAATATGTTTACCATTTCTGTTTACCGCTGTTTGATTAGTCAATATTGCAATTTTTTTATTATTAAGAGGTTTGAAGTCCATTTGCTCTAGAATGTCTAATCCCGTATATATATTTGAGAAAAAAGAAAGATCCGGAACATCCATTATTTTAGTATTATCAAAGGTCACTGCATTACTGTCCTGCGCAATCAATGAGTAAATAAAGATTGACAAGTAGCTCGTTATGATTCTAATAATATTCATATATGTGCTCTAAATTAACTTGAAGAAGATTACATTTACATAATAAACTATTATTTTCAATTCAAAAGGTTGATTTTGATTCTTAGATGTACCAGATTTCAAGTACATATGAGTGACACAAATAATAGTAACAGCGGCGGATTTGCCAAAACGACTGATTTCAAATGGCTTGGAATTGGTGTAGCAGTCTTTATTTTAATAGGAATTATCATGCCAACACCGCAATCTATGCTGGAAAAGGCAACTGAAATATTCCCAACCCTAAACGACAGTCATCAAAAATTTGTCGGAAATGATGTTGCCCTTGCAACACACATTAAATTAACGATTGCCTTATTAGCGACTTGTGTAGTCTTCTTTGCAACTGAAGCAATACCAATGCCTGCGGTCGCTCTGCTGATAGGACTAGTTCAGCTTTTTTTTGGTATTACAGCTCCAAAAATGATAGCTCTTACTTACGCTCATGATGCAGTTTGGTTTATTGGTGGTTCACTTGCACTTGGTGCAACTCTAGTAAAGTACGGTCTAGATAAACGAGTTGGAATGTTAGTCGTCAATTTAGCTGGAACAAAAACGAGATCTATTGTTATTGGTATTTTACTTGGGACAGCAATACCCACTGCTTTTGTAGGTGAACATGCTGTAGCAGCAATGTATGTTCCCATTGCTCTAGCGCTTTATACGTTAACGAATAAATCAACTCCATCTCCTAAACTTGGTACACTATTGATGGTCACAATTGCAGTTGGTTGCATGATTGGTGGCCCAATGAGCCCAACTGGTGGAGCTCGAAATGCTTTAATGATTGGGTTTTTAGGAAATATGGGTATTGAAGTCTCATTCATGCAATGGATTTCCATGGGAGTTATGTACACTTTTATAATGTCTATTGTAATGTCATTTTTATTACCAATTTTATTTAAACCAGAAGTCGAGGATCTAAGTGAAGCTGTTGGTTTTCTCAAAAAAGATTTACAGAAACATGGAGCAATGACAAATCAACAAAAACTAGTAGCTGGTATTATGGGTCTTGTTGTTTTACTTTGGATAACAGACAAATCACTTGTCAAAGATGTTCTAGGGTTTTCACTAGGACTTGGTGGTATTGCAGTTTCTGGCGGTGTTTTATACATGTTATTGGGCCTAACTTCCTGGAAAGATTATGAAGATAAAATTAGTTGGGGAGTTATTGTGCTCTATGCTGGATGTATCAGTTTAGGTACTGTTTTTAAAGTCACAGGTGCTTCTAGCTGGTTTGCTGACCAGATTATGATGATTGTATCTCCTCTTGGATTGAACTCAGGTGTGGGCCTCGTTATTCTAATGTGTTTTATAGGCGCAGTACTAACAAACCTTATGAGTGCTGGTGCAACAGTTGCGGTGATTGGTCCAGTTGTACTTGATATGGCTCAGAGTTCTGGGACAAATCCAGTTTTAGTTGGTGTAGGATTAGCTATTTCAACGTCCATGGCATATTGGTTAGTTATAGGAACTCCTGCCAGCTCTATTGTTTACGCTAGTGGCCAATTACAATCAAAAGATTTTATTCGAATGGCAACACTTGGATGGCCAGCAGCGCTTATCGCACTCGCAGCTATAATTGTTTTTTGGTGGGTGGGTGTACTTGGAATCGACCCTAGTGGTTCGGGCTTTTAAGGAGAAAAAATGGATATTAACACAATTGTTTTAGTTGTTATTTTATTAGTCATAGTATATGCTATGTTTACAAATGGAAAAGAAAAAAATTCCTTAGCGGCGATAGAACGAGAACAATCTATTGCTGAGAAAGAAGATCTTTCTAATGAAGAAATGGCAACATACGGTCAGGTACAAGAGCGTAAAAAACAACTTTTTGATGTAATAGAGGCAAATCTAATTGATCACCCAAAAGAATCAGAACAATTAAAAGAAATTATTGAAGATTGGGCGAACCTCAAAATAGAGGCTTTTCAAAACAGAAGGTCATGGGTTAGAGCAACACCAGATAACTAATATTTTTTTTAATATATAAATAATAGGTTTTTAAATCAGAGACCTATTACAGTTTTTACCCTTAATTATTTTTCTTCTAAATAGAGTTTAATGAAAATTAAAATAATTGTTTCTGGTAAGGTAAAAGAAAACTCTTATAGACATAGAATTCAAGAATATCTGAAGTGGATTACTAAATATGTATCGGTAGAGGTTATCTATTTAAAAGATATTGACCTGAAAAAATTAACTGAAAAACAACTAAATCATATAAATACGGATATTTATTCAATTTGCCTTACAGAAGATGGAGCTCAATTTTCCTCCATTGAATTTTCTGAATTTATTTTCAAACAAAATAAGGAATTAGTTTTCTTAATCGGTCCTGCAGGGGGTCATAATAAATTGGTTAAAGAATTATCTGATATAAATCTCTCTTTTTCAAATTTAACATTCCCTCATGAAATGGCTTTTTTAATTCTAACTGAACAATTATATAGAGCTATCTCTATTCATCATGGGAGTAAATACCACAGAGCTTAAATATTAAATCTTTCTGTTCTTCCATGTATCCCCGTTAATAAGACATAAGAGGTCGTTGAAATATCATTAACTATTCTTTCTATTAGTAATTCATCATCACCTTTTTGACCAAAGAACAGAACCTCCTCTCCAATAGTCGGATTAGTTTCTCCAAAATCAATCATTAATTGATCCATGCATACTCTTCCCGCTATTTTATAATAATTCCCTTTGTAACTAACATATCCACGTTCATACCATGGTCTGGGAAAACCATCAGCGAACCCAGTTTGCACTACTGCAATATTTGTTTCTTTTGATGTTTTATAAACTCCACCATAGCTAACTGGTGTATTCGCATCAACTCTTCGAACATGTACTATTGGACCACAGAAGCTCATAACAGGCTTTAAGTTTGGATTCATTTCAACCTCATCAGATGGTGCAACACCATATAGAAGCATTCCAACTCTAACAGTATTAAAAAAAGAATTTGGTAAATTTAAAATCGCACCACTATTAGAACAGTGGATATATTTAAAATTCAGACCATATTTTTCAGCAACTTTGAGAGTCTCATTAAATTTATCTAATTGGTCTTTTGCAAAAGACAGATCACCTTCATCAGCTGTAGAAAGATGTGAATAAATCCCTTCAATCGGAATATTTTGATTTTGGCTTATTTTTTTAAATATTTTTTTTGCATCTTTAATGTCAAACCCTAAACGCGTCATTCCAGTATCAAACTTTATGTGAACTTTAGGACTACTATTGTTAACATAGTAATAATCAGTTATCATTTCTAAATCTTCAAAACAACTTATATTTATCCAAAAATTATTTACATCTGCAATTTCTAACCAACTTAAATGTATTTTCGAGAAAATAAAAATATTATTAGAAACTCCAGAATTACGTATTTCTAAAGCCTCCTCAACGGTAAATACGCAAAAGATTATATCTGGCTCATTTTTTAAAGCGTCAACAATATTTAAAGCACCATGTCCATAACCATTTGCTTTAACCACAACCATAATCATATTGGAACCTAAAACTGTTCTAATATTTAAAAGGTTATCCTTTAATCGTTTAATATTTATGTAGGCTTTGGGCCCAATCATTTTATTTGTAGAGTCAAATTAATAGACCTTAAATAGAGTGTATTATTGTAATAATTTATTCTTAAGAATGTATCCATTTAAAATAATCCATAAATAGTTAATTGGTAGAAGAATAAAAAGAAGATTGTAGTTCATAATTCCCAACTGATTAAATGTTTGATATAAACGAAAAGGGATTGATAAAGGTTGAGACTTAATAAATGTCTCTATTGCGATAGGAAAGAATGATGTCTCAATTATAAATCCATTACCGAAAATAATTAATAAAAATATCATCGCTATAGTAATTATTGCAGTTGTTAATGTATCTATTATTAAAGAAACCATAATAAAGAGATTACCGATTAAAAAAAGATAAAGAATAAGACAAAGAATAAAAAATAGAACATTTGATAAAGTAAATGTTATCGGTATAAAACTTGTATATAAGACTCCTGTTATTATGGCCACAATTAAAGCTTCAATTATGGCCGATATTAAACTTGAAAAAATAATTTTAATTTTGCTATGAGGGGTTAATGCTATATTTATAAGTACTTTACCGTGAATTCGTAAATCAAAAAATTCTCGATATAAAGGAGGAAGTAAAACTATTGAGCTAAGGATGAAAATTAATCCAGGAAAAGCCCAAATATCATACGGTAAACCAGAAAGACTATATCTTATAACATTTTTAAGAGGCGCACCAATCATAGCAAAAATAAGGATTGGTAAGAAAAGATATAATAGCAGACTTGGTAAAAGTCTATTCTTCCAAAGCCAGAGCCTTCTGATTAAAAGAGCTTTTATCAATCTAGGCCTTTTCCAGCAAATTCAGAATCTAATAAATCTCTTAAGCCAAGCTTTTTAACTTCGAGGTTAATCATCATTTGATCCGAAGCCGATTTAATTACATCAAAAAAGACACTTCTATTTCGACCATAGAAATGGAAAGTATTATCCATTTTATTGGGTGAAACAACTGTAGAAATATTTTTTAATTTTTTATATAGCTCATCGGAGAGATCTTCAAATTCTACTTGAAATTGATGATAATCCATTGTGCTTTCTAAAAGTTTATCTAAATGACCATCCATTAGTATTCTGCCTTCATTAAAAACTAAAATTCGATCATGAGCTTGTTCAATTTCTGAGAGGGAGTTACTAACATAAATAATAGATTTTTTACCTTTTAATTCTTTTAATAAATCCCATGTGAGACGTATTGATTCAGCATCCATAAAACCCGTTGGCTCATCAAGTGTTAAAATATCTGGATCATGTATCAATCCTCTAACAAGCATAGCTTTTTTCTGAACTCCTCCAGATACCTTAAAAGCATATTGATTAAGATATTCACCTAAGTTTAATGCCTCTGCATAATACGCTAGATTTTTTGAGCATTCTTTTTTAGTAACCTCATAAAGATTAGCATTGAATCGAATATTCTGTTCAATGGTAAGCCAAGGGTCTAAATTACTTTCATATGGAACATAACCGATAAGTTTACGAGTCTCTTCTCTTCGCTTTTTCATATCAAGTCCCTGAATGAATACCTGTCCATAATTTGGGTTTTCATAACCTGATAATAATTTTAGTAAAATTGATTTTCCTGATTCATTCTCTCCTACAATCGCAACAAGACTACCTCTTTCTACTCCAAAAGATAAACCAGCAAGGATTGTTTTATCTCCAATAAGCTTACTAACTTTTTTTAATGTTATGCTTGCTTCCATATCAGCTTCTAATGTGCATCATACCAATTATCCCCTATACCATAATCGACGATGAGAGGAACGGATAGCTTCATGGCATTTTCCATTTTATCAATGACTAGACGAACTAACTCTTTTTCTTCTTCAATAGGAAATTCAAATAATAGTTCATCGTGAATTTGTAATACCATCTTAGATTTCATATTATTTACTTGAATCTCATTTTGAATATCAATCATTGCTATTTTAATCATCTCAGCTGCAGATCCTTGAATTGGCATATTTATCGCCATGCGTTCTGCTGCTTTTCTTCTTAATCCATTTTCTGAGTCAGCATCCCAAACAGGTCTTTTACGACCTTTAATAGTTTCAACAAATTTTTGAGTCCGTGCCATTTCAATTGTTGAGATAATATATTTTTTTATACCAGGGTATTGTTCAAAATATGAATCAATAATAGCCATCGACTCTTTTCTAGGGATGCCTAGTTCTTGACTCAAACGAAAGGGGCCAGCTCCGTACATAATACCAAAATTAACTATTTTAGCCGTGCTACGCATATCAGGTTGAACTTGATCTAGTGGTACTTTATAAACTTTACTTGCTGTTCTCGTATGAATATCTTCATGGTTATTAAATGATTCTATTAATTCAGTATCTTGGCTGAAATGAGCCATTATACGTAGTTCAATTTGAGAATAATCCGCTGATAAAATTTTCCATCCATCTACCTGAGCTGAAAATGACTTTCTTATTTCTTTACCTTCATTAGATCTTATAGGAATGTTTTGAAAATTGGGGTTCGTGCTTGACAATCGACCAGTAGCAGCAACAGTTTGATTAAAAGTTGAATGAATCCTATCAGTATTTTCATTGATTAACTGAGGAAGAGAATCTAGATAAGTAGTTTTTAATTTATTATACTTTCTATAACCTAGGATAAGACTTGGTAATTCATGATATATTTGCAGCTGTTTCAAAACTTCTTCTGCTGTGCTACGTTTTTTAATCTGTGGAAGATCAAGTGTATCAAATAATAAGTTTGCTAATTGTTGTGTCGAATTAAGGTTAAACTCTTCATCAGAGAACTCAAATATTTTTTCTCTCAGATCATTAAGTATAAGAGAAATCTTTTCAGACATAGACTTTAATAATTTTGCATTTACATACGTCCCTTGATACTCCATATTTAAAAGTACGTTAATAAGAGGAACCTCAATTTTCATATAATAATCGTGGAGGTCGGATTCCAGAAGCTTTTTCTTTATTATTTTTTCCAGTTGTAATATGATATCTGCATTTTCACAAGCATAGTTTAAGAGATTATCTAATTCTACCTCATTTATTTTAATTTTATTTCGACTTTTTCCAACTAGGTCCTCGATTGAGATCATTTCATAATTAAGATATTCTAAACTTAATGTATCCAATGAATTTGAACGTGCAGATGGGTTAATTAAGTGGGCTGCAACCATTGAGTCAAAAGAAATACCATTAACCTTTATTTTATGCTTTTTTAAAATAAGAAGATCAGCTTTAATATTATGCCCGATTTTTAAAATACTATCATTTTCAAGAATATCTGATAATCGATCTAAAACATACTGAAGATCATTATCACCAAAGTTATTCTTGGTCTTTTCTTTGTATTGAATAGGAATATAATAACTTTCATTTACTTTAATCGATAAACTGATACCAATGATTTGAGCAACCATAGGTGATAATTCAGAAGTCAAAAGGTTTATTGAAAATTGTTTTGAATTGGATAAGGCTTTAGCTAGAACATCTAGTGCTTTTTTATCAACTATCTTTGTGTATTTCTTATTGATTTCTGGTTTGGGATCATTTTTAATTGAATTTTCTTTTTGAAGTTGTTTTACAAAAGCATGAAACTCTAATTCAGTGAATTTTGAAATAGTGTCATTTAAATTAATTGGTTTTCTTTCTAAATCTTTAATTTCAAGGGAAAGTTCTACATCTGTTAAAATTTTAACAAGCTCTTTACTTAATTTTGCTTTTTCTACACCTTCTATTAATCCATTGTGAACTCTTTTATTTGTAATTTTATCCGCATTTTCAAGGGCTGACTCTAACGAACCAAATTTCTTTAACAACTTAACAGCTGTTTTTTCACCTACCCCTGGTACGCCCGGTATATTATCTGCTGTATCTCCCATCAGACCAAGGAAGTCTATAATTTTATCAGGTGGAAGCCCCCATCTTTCTATTACTTTTTCAGGATTATATATTATTGGTTTTGGTGATTTACGATTACCAGGAGAATACATATAGATATTATCATTAATTAGCTGCATAAAATCTTTATCTCCGCTAACTATATAGGTATGTAACCCTTTTTTATCAGCATCAACTGCAAGTGTACCAATAATGTCGTCAGCTTCAACTCCAGGTTTTTTTAATACTGGTATGTTCATAAATTCTAGAATTTCCCATAAATGAGATAGTTGAGATTGTAGCTCTTCAGGCATTGGTGGACGATTTGCTTTATATTCAACATACATATCGTGACGAAAGGTTTTTTCTTTTGAATCAAAAGCACAGACAAAATAATCAGGTTTTTCTGCTTTAAGAAGTTTTAGAATATGATTCACAAATCCATATAGAGCACTTGTATGTAAACCATAAGATGTAATTAAGGGGTTTCTGATGAGTGCAAAATGGGAACGATACAAAATTGCATAGCCGTCTATAATAAAAAATCGTTTTCTTTCAGAATTAAGCATATTCACACAAAAAATTACATCAGCAAACACAACTCAACCAGCTACATTTTAAAAAAAAAGGCCTTTGGAAACCAAAGGCCTTTTAATATTCAGTTTTAAACTGAGGTGTTACATCATACCGCCCATACCACCCATACCACCCATACCAGGATCTGGCATTGCAGGCATTTTATCATCTTCAGGTAGATCAGTAATAGCCGCTTCAGTTGTTAGAACCATTCCAGCTATAGATACCGCATTTTCAACAGCAACTCTAGCAACTTTTGCAGGGTCTATAATACCAGCTTCGAACATATTTACATATTCATCATTTCTAGCATCATAACCATAATCATCTTTTTTATCACGAATATTTTGAACGACTATAGCCGATTCAACACCCGCATTTTCGACAATTTGACGTAAAGGAGCTTCTAGTGCTCTACGCATAATATCGACTCCAACTTGCTGCTCGGATCCTAGCTTGACTTTTTCAAGGGCTGGAATAGCACGAAGAAGTGCAACTCCACCTCCTGGTACAATACCTTCCTCAACAGCTGCTCTAGTTGCATGCAATGCATCTTCAACACGAGCTTTTTTCTCTTTCATTTCAACTTCAGTAGCAGCACCAACATTAATAACGGCAACACCACCAGATAATTTAGCTAAACGTTCTTGTAACTTTTCACGATCATAATCTGAAGTAGTTTTTTCAACTTGTACTTTGATTTCATTAATACGTGCTTTGATAGCATCAATATTTCCACCACCATCTACAATAGTAGTATTATCTTTATCTGAGACGACTCTTTTAGATGTACCTAAGTAATCAAGTGTTGCATTATCTAGTTTATATCCAGCATCCTCTGAGATAACAGTTGCTCCAGTTAGGACAGCTATATCTTCTAGCATTGCTTTACGTCTATCTCCAAAACCTGGAGCTTTTACTGCTAGAACTTTGAAAGTTCCTCTTAGCTTATTAACTACTAAAGTAGCAAGAGCTTCACCTTCTATATCTTCAGCAATGATAACAATCGGTTTTCCAGTTTGAACGACTTTTTCAAGCAATGGAAGAAGATCTTTCATATTACTGATTTTTTTATCATGAATTAAAATATAAGGGTCTTCCATTTCAGCATCCATTGATTCAGAGTTAGTCACAAAATATGGAGATAAATAACCTCTATCAAATTGCATACCTTCTACTGTCTCAAGAAATGTTTCAGCTGTCTTTGATTCTTCAACAGTGATAACACCATCTTTACCAACTTTCTCCATCGCTTCAGCAATCTTATCACCAACTTCTTTATCATCATTCGCTGAAATTGTAGCAACCTGAGCAATTTGATGACTATCTGGTAGATCTTTAGCTTGCTTTTTAATAGCAACAACTATTGCGTCTTTTGCTATGTCAAGGCCTCTTTTAATGGCCATTGGGTTTGCACCAGCAGTAACATTCTTCAAACCTTCATGTACTATTGCTTGCGCAAGGACTGTTGCAGTTGTTGTTCCGTCACCAGCGACATCTGAAGTTTTAGATGCAACTTCACGAACCATCTGGGCTCCAACGTTCTCTAACTTGTTTTCTAATTCAATCTCTTTTGCAACCGTGACACCATCTTTAGTGACTGTCGGCGCACCGAATTTCTTTTCAATAACTACATTTCTACCTTTTGGTCCTAGTGTGACTTTAACCGCATTGGCTAATTTATCGACACCAGATTTTAAAGCAGAACGAGCTTCTAGTGAATAAGCAATTTCTTTTGCCATTTTAGACTCCTTATAATACCGCTAGTATGTCGCTTTCGCGCATAATTACATAATCATTACCGTCAAAAGTAACTTCACTTCCGGAATATTTACCGTAGAGAACTTTGTCACCTTCTTTAACAGTCATTTCAATTAAACTACCTGAATCACTAATCTTACCCGATCCAGCCGCAACAATAGTACCTTGCTGAGGTTTTTCTTGAGCAGTGTCAGGAAGAATAATACCACCTGCAGACTTGTCCTCTGCTGGGGCAGCTTCTACTACGACTCTATCTGCCAATGGCTTTATATTTAAACCCATGTTTTGACTCCTTAAATGCATTATTTATTAATATAATTACTATAAAAATAGCGTTAAAATTAACGAAAATATTTTCATATCAATAGAAATTAAACATCATCAATCTTCATCTCGCTATATATTGCATACAAAGTTTATACCATAATAAATTGTATTTCATTTTGTATCATAATCATAAATAGATACGCCATTTTGGCAACTACTACGTTTAGCTACCAGTTGAACCGAAACCGCCATCTCCTCTTTCAGTCTCTGACAGTTCATCTACTAAAGCAATATGAATTGGGCTACCATTCATTGCGACTAGTTGAAAAAGTCTTTGTCCACTTTTTATAGTATAATCTTCAGATTTTATATTATCTACAGATGCCATTATTTCGCCTCTATATCCAGCATCAATTAAGCCGATCGAATTAGACATTCTTAAAGGTGTTTTTGAAATACTTGATCTTGGGATTAGAAAATATGGTTTTTCCTCCAAGCTTTCACAGGCTATCCCAAAATGGATTCTAGTCGTTTCCCCAGCCTCGACAACCTGATCTTCCAGTGCATAAAGATCAATACCTGCATCTCCATCATGAAAATGTCCATGATCCGAATAAACTTTTTTTGTCCTCGTATTAAGTGCTTTAATTCTCAAATTCATTTATCATCCATTTATTAGAGTTTTCAAAATATTTATGTGCTCTGGCTTAGAGCCACAGCAAGCCCCAATAATATTAGGGTTTACATCTAAAATAGCTTTCATATCAGATCTAAAGTTAGATTTATCTATCAAATCATGAAAAGAATTTTCTAATTCTTTAATCCCTAGATTAGGATATGCACCAATTTTACCTTTCCATAAAGAACGAATATTTTTTAAAGCTCTAATTGTAATATCTGTATTATTACAATTCGTTAGTAAATACTCTACGATTTTAAATTGTTGTAACTTTACAATGTCTGAAAGAGGAGTACCATCAAGAATATTTTCTTCATTTTGCATTATTAGACTCACCCATACGGAGAAGAAAGAAGAAGAGGCCATATTTAGTGCAATTTTTAATTCTTGTACATTCCCCATTGTTTCAAAAAGGACTATTTTAATACCACCTTCATAAAACCACTCTAATAATTGTCCATATGTGTCTTCAGCCGCCGTTTTCCCTGGATACTGGTCCGGTTGATAGCAATCTTCTAAAGATGTAATCGCACCAGCAATTTGAACTTGATCATTTGAAGCTTCTCTTGCACAATCTATTGCTCTAAAAAAACTCTCTTTTGCATAATTTTGGGCTTTAAAATTTGAATAGCCCGCTTTTCTAAATGTCCATGGTGTAGATCTAAATGTATTTGTCGTTATTACATCCGAACCCATACGAATATATTCTTTATGTATCTTAGTCACAATATCAGGACTTTTAATATTTGCATCTGCAGACCAAACTGGTAGAGTTAAGGATAGTCCATACTCTTCGAGTTGAGTGCCTACGGCTCCATCTAAAATGAGAATATTACTCATTTGAAGAAAGATTTCGATGAAGAATAAAATAGCCACCAATACCAAAAGTAAAAATTCCGACTCCAATAAGTGACTCCATAGTTGATTCTTTTATAGAATAAAAAAGTATCCATATATTTAATAATAAATAAATTAGTGGAGTAATAGGATATCCCCAGGCTTTGTAAGGCCTTGAAACATTTGGTTTTTTATATCTTGATATGAATAAAGAAATAACTGTAAAACTGGACGTTAAAATAAGACAAACCCCCGTATACATTAGAACTTCTTCAAAAGTTGATGTTAAAATCAAAACTAGAGATAAAAAAAGTTGTAAAATGAAAGCATTAATCGGAATGTTATCGTCATTTTCTTTTTTAAAAATGCGTAAAAAAGAGTGATCCTTACCCATAGCCTGAATGATCCTTGGTCCTATAAAGACATAACTGCTGATAGTGGATAAAAGTAGAATTGAAATTCCAATACTAATAATTTTAGCACCAAAATCACCAAATATTTTTTTTCCGGATAAAAAAGCGACTTCAATTTCACCGGTTAAATTCTCTAAAGGTGTCGATAATAAAAAAACATAGTTTAAAAGAATATACATTATCATGACGGCTCCAGTTGCAATAAGCATGGATTTAGAGATGGTTTTTCCCGGGTTTTTTACGTCACCAGCAATATATATGATCGAATTCCACCCAGTATAAGAGTACGAGACCCAAACTAAACTTATTGCAAAATGTCCTCCCAAGATTATGTTTAAGTCTCCTGCTGTAGGCAATATCGAAATATTTTGTGGCATCTCCATTGTTAATCCAAATCCAATAAAAATGAGTATAAAAACTATTTTTATCCAGGTGGTAATGTTCTGTAAAAAAGTACCAAACTTGATACTTTTCATATGTATAAAATGAAAAAGAAGAACAATAAATAATGCTACTATGGTTGAATTTATATTATGAATAATTGGAGATAGGTAGCTCCCCAGGGCTATAGATGCTAAAACAGCTGGCGCAGTAAAACCAACTGTAGCTGATACTATTCCGGCTCCAAAGCCAATTGATGGATGTACAATTCGACTTAAAAGTGCATACTCGCCGCCTGATCGAGGATATAAACTTGCTAATTCACCATAAGTGATAGACCCACAAAATGCTAATATGCCACCAACAATCCAAAGAAACAGTAATGGGAAAATAGATTGAATGTTTATTAATTGATAACCTAGGCTCGTAAAAATCCCAGTTCCAACCATAGAAGCCACAATAAATGATATTGAAGTCCAAATCGATATATACCTGCCAGTATTAGAATACCTACTCAAAACGATAAATATTAAACGCCAACAGAAGCCAACCAATCATATAGCAGATACCTCCAATTGGTGTAATGGCACCTAACCAACGAGTATTAGTTAGAACCAGTAGATATAAACTCCCAGAAAAGATAGATATTCCTAGCAAAAATAATTTAGCTGGTATATCGATGAGATTATGAGGGAAATAAAACCCAAGAAGACCAATTAAGATAAGACCAATTGAATGATAAATATGATAACGTATACCAGTCTCAAAAATAGCTAAATCCTCTGGAGAAATCCTTGATTTAAGAGCGTGAGCCCCAAAAGCGCCTAATAATATTGCAAGACCTGTAAGGATGGAACCAAAGACTATCCATGTTTTCATTATTCTATTTCTATTTTTGAATAATGGTTCTTACAGGGAATGGTATTTCAATATCTTCTTCTTTAAAACGTTTATGAATTTTTTTAATAAATTGATGAATAATTGGATTTTGATCGCCATATTTATTACCTCTAAAATAAATTGCAAAATCTATACTGGACTCTCCAAATCCCTTAAACTTAAATCCTGGTTCATATTTTTTATTGATTTCATCCATGGAAGAGTATATTTCCTTAGCTACTTCCATGGCAACCCTCTCAACATGTTCTAAATCAGAGCTATAATCAACTCCCATGAAGATTTTCACTGAAAAACTTTGGTCACCGCTATCATAATTTTTAATAATAGCGGACGATAATTTTGCATTTGGAATATGTAATATATTATTTGTACGCTCAAGCATCTTAGTATTTCGCCAAGTAATATTTTGGATATATCCCATTTCGCCAGTATCTAGACAAACAAAATCACCAGGCTGAACTTTTTTACTTAATAAGATATGTAAACCCGCAAAAACATCGGATAGTGTATCTTTTAAGGCTAGTGATACAGCAAGGCCTCCTACTCCTAAAGCCGTTAACATTGGAGCAATAGAGATTTGTAAAGAATCTAGTATAATCAATAGCCCAATTACATAAATAGTATTTTTTACAATATTTATGAAAATAGCCGTTGATGGAAGACCTCCAGCTTGCTTTTTAGACCATAACACAAAGACACCTAGTATTAACTTTGCCAATGCATGAGTAATAGATGCAATTAAAATAATTTTCAATATTTTTGAAATAAAAATCGAATACTCTATATTCATAGGAATATCTTTAAGCGCCAAAAAGAGGGAGAAAAGAAATGACCAAAGTACTATTTGAGATTCTAAAGAATGTAGGAGAATATCATCCCCTTCCCAATTAGACATTTCAGCAAACCTTTTAAGCCTTGAATGGACAAATCGTTTAAAAAAGACTCCAAAGAGAATTCCACCTAGAATGATTAAAAGAGGTGAAAGAAGATGGCTTATAAAGTCAGTATTTAATGTGAAATCAGTTAAGTAATTCATACTAATTAAATTTAACAGAAACTAGTTTTGAGACACCTTTTTTCTCTTGCGTGACACCATACATATAATTTGCTTTTTCCATGGTTAATTTATTATGAGTAACTATGATGAACTGCGTTTCATCGCAAAACTTTGATAAAACTTTAGTGAATTTATGAATATTTATATCATCAAGGGGAGCATCAACCTCATCTAAAATACAATATGGACTGGGCTTTACTTGATAAATAGCAAAGAGTAAGGATATTGCGGTAAGAGCTTTCTCTCCGCTTGATAAAAGTCGTAATGAACTATTCCTTTTTCCTGGTGGTTGTGCTTCAATCCCAATATCTGCTTCTAAAGGATCTGGGTCTCCGATGAGATTTAATGTTGCATTGCCACCTTCAAAAAATAAGTTAAATAAAGTTTCAAAATTGGTTTTTACTAAATCAAATGTTTCTTGAAACCTTTTTCTAGCCACCTTATCTATTTTTTGAATTGTTACTCGTAGGTTTTCTTCAGCTTCTAGAAGGTCTTCGCTTTGAAGAGATAATTTTTCCAGTCTTTCGTTTTCTTCATTGAATTCGTCTTGAACTGCCATATTAACAGGTCCAATATTTTCTAAACTGCGTTGCATCTTGTGTATCTCAATACATAATTGCTCCTCTGAATCATTTACAATTAAATCTTTAGGTATCTTTTTATTATATCTATCCATAACACGTTCTTTTACAATTATTATTTTTTGATCTGTTTTTGATGCTTCTAATTCTGCATTTTTTAAATCTTCTAAGATTTGTTCTTTATTCTTCTGATCAGATGCAATACGAGCCTGAATTTCTTCAATATCTTGATATGTCTCTTTATAAACAGATTGTTTTAGGTCAAAAATGGATCTTTCCTTTTGGATTTCAGCATTTAAAACTTCTAAATCTTTTTCAGATTTTTCTATTTCAGTGTCTAATCTTTTCTTTCTTACCTTTACCTCTTCGATCTCATCATTAATTTTATTCTGTCTTCTTTTTAACTCTTCTTTAGTTTCATCACCTGATGATTTTTTAAATTTAATTTGATCTCTGCGAGACTCTAGTTCTATTAACTTAATTCGTGTCTCTTGTAGGTTTCTTTGAAAAGTATCTCTCTGTTTTCTTCCATCTAGCATTTCGTTATTGGCTTTATCAACTTTACCTTGGAATGAATGTATCTTTTTTTCAAAACTATCTATTGCCGGCTGCAAAAATTTTAATGCTTTTTGAGATTCTTTTAGTTCTATCGTTAATTGTGAACATTTATTTTCAGATGCAATTAGAGTCTTTTTTGCTTGATCAAGTAAAAACTGCTCTCGCATTAATTCTGATCCTATTCTAGCTAGATCTTCCGAGTATTTTTGATGCTCTTTTAGATTATCATCTCGTAATTTTTTATTACTACTAATGGAATCTTTTTTGGTTTTAAAAAAGTCTATCAATTTTAATTTTCTTTTCTGCATTGTAAGAATTTCATTGGATATATTTTCTAGTTTAACTTTACGACCTATTAAATTTCCATATTCTGAGATTTGCCTACTTTTAAGAATTAAATCATTCCCTGAATAAGCTCCCGTTTTATCTACTAAGCTCCAGCCTTTAAGTGCTTTTACTCCTAAAGCTTCACTTAGAACTTCTACAATCATCAGGTTCCCTAAAAGATAATCAGACAAAGGTTTAAATTGCTTGTCTGTTTGAACAATATCTGATGCTCGAACGCCATGAATTTGAATATCTGGGAAAGGCCTCAAATCAGACTGAATATTGATAGCTTCTTTTAATGGTATTATGGTCAGATCTCCAGCTTGATTATCTGAAGCAATTTTCAGAGTAGAAATAGCGACTTCTTTATCTTTTACAATTAAACAATGAGAAAGATCACCTAGGCCCGATTCTAGCGCATCTCTATAATTCTCATCAACCTGGAGCATATCAGCCACAGTGCCTAAAATACCAGAAAAGAGTTTTGGGTTTTCAAGTACGTAGCGAGTTCCTTCCGGAAACCCTTCTTTTGATTCAACTAACTCTGTATAAAATAAATGCTGACCTTCTAAAGATTCAATTATAGCCGAAACGGAGTACTGCTCTTCCGATAGTATATTTCGTTCTTCTTTTAACGTTTTCTGCTTTAATTCTAATTCAGTTAATTGATTTGAAATATTCTTTAAGTCCAATTCTTTTTTCAACTTTTTTTGACCTAGAATAGAGGCAGAAGAAATAAAATCATCTTTTTCTTTTTTTGTCCGAGCAATCGTTTCCTTTACATTCGTAAGACTATTCTTTCTTTCTTCTGTATTTGCTTTTGTTCTATCATATAAGGAACGATCATCTGCTAATTTTCTTTGCAGGTTCCATCTTTCATTTTGAATATTATCTAATGCTTCTACTTTATCTTTATAGAATACTTCTATATCATCAAAATTAACTTTTTCTTGTTTAAACTTTTCTAAAAGACCATCAATAGATGGTTCTATATTTTCCATTTCTTTATCAAAATCAAGTCTTAGTTGTTTTAATGTATCTATTTTTTGAAAGTTTCCAGTTCTTTCTCTTCCCAAACGATCAATGGTTAAAAGTGCACCTCTTCCTTGTTCAGAGCTTACGATAATCTTATTTCTCAATTTTTCTCGATTATTGTTAGATGCTGAGACCTGGCCTTGCATTATACTTAACTCAGAAGCTTCGCTTTTATATTTTATTTGAAGATCAGTCAAAGATTTTTCATATTTTGATGCTTGAAATGTTTTTGACTCTCTGAGTTGTTTATACTCTTTAATACGAGCTTCCAAAGGCGCAATTATCGATTGGTAGCGATGTACCTGTAAAAATGCTAATTGCACTTCTTTAAATTCTAAATCTTCTGTCAATGTTGAATGACGCTTAAAGCGTTTAAGCTGTAGAGCAAGACTGTTAACTTTTTGCTCTACCTCAGCAATAATATCTTTTATTCTATCTAGATCACCTCGAGTGGCATCAAATTTTCTTAATGTAGATCTTCTTTGAGATCTATATTTATGTATTCCTGCTGCTTCTTCGAACATATTACGTCTATCATCTCCAGTTTCAGACAAAATCTGTTCAATCATTTTAAGCTCAATCACAGAATAGGCGTCGGCTCCCATTCCTGTATCAACAAATAAATCCATAATATCTTTCAAACGACATTGTGTCTTATTTAAATAGTACTCAGATTCACCGCTTCTGTAAACTCGTCGAGCGATTTCAATATCATTGTATTCAATGGGAAGCCTGCCTGAATTATTATGGACTGTCATGGAGACTTGACATACATTAAGAGGTTTTATTCCCTCAGCTCCATTAAAAATTACATCTTCCATTTTCCCACTTCTCAGAACACTATATTTTTGCTCACCAAGAACCCATCTAATTGCGTCGACTATATTCGTTTTACCGCAACCATTTGGTCCCACAACAGTGGTAATACCTTGACCGAGTTTCATGACTTGCTTATCAGCAAAAGATTTAAAGCCATGCATTTTTAATTCTGATATATACACAAAAGCCTTTAGGTTGTAATTAACTAATTTACGAGGACTATAAAAATATATCCACCCTTGTTTAAGTCTTAATTAGTTATAGCCATCAATAAGAATAGATCTTAAACCTTTTTTTTTTTCAGAATAGCAATCTTCGTTTAAACATTCTTCGAAGTAAATAAAAACATCTTTCTCTTTACTATTTTTATAAGTGGTTCTAGATATTAACCTACTATTCTTACCGTAATTTTTTGAGAAAGTAGTTTTCCCATTTATATTATAAACATATTCAAGCTTACAGTGTTTGACTGGTTTGAATTCCCTATAAAATTCTGAAGGTGCTTTATTCTTTTGATTGGTCAATGTTTCTGGGGTTGTTGAATAAGCCAATGAATAAAAGCTTAAAATTAGATAGATGATAATATTCATGGAAAATTAGTTTTCAAGGACATCGGTACTGAGAAGACCTTTGTCTTTAACGCTCACATTTTCTCGCTTCAAAAACTTCAGTGATTCAGGAATTTGCATTTTTGTGTCTTTTGAGGAGTGTATCATCATTTGTGCACCACTACTTTCCATTCTAGAAGCCATATTAACGGCATCACCACAGATATCAAATTGATGAGTTGCTTCCCCTGCAATAAGAGGTCTTGTATGTACTCCGATTCGAATATACCAAGAGTCATTACCTAAACCTTGTTGCTGTAAATTGAGACCTTTTACGAAATTAATCATTTCTTGTGCGAGTCCACAATCCTAAAGAAGCGAAGCTAGTTTAGAAAAGCTTAAGAACCTTTTATCTTTCTCTAGTTTTTTTTCTACAAGTTGTAGAGTCTTTAAATCTAAAAGTCTTTCGTCTTCATTTTTTGGAATTCCAGTAGGTTGATGGCCATGATCCAAAGATTTTTGAACCATTTTTTTACCGAATGCTTTTCTTAAAAACTGCATTATTCCATATTACCTTTTTGCCTGAAATATATTTTCACCAATAATTTCTATACTTAATTTAAATTTATTTAAACAATAAAAAACCCCACAAAACTGCGGGGTTTTTTATCCAGTCCAAAAAAGACTAATTATTAATTAGATGCTAATTATTACTTAGTTAATATCACTTTATCACAATAAAGTGTATCATTTTGTGTGGAAGTGCGAGCAAACGATGCTGTATTGATGTCTAGAGCAAGCACATGTCCGCTTGTATATGTTAATGTACAAACAGCGTTCGTATCTGTACTATTCAAAGTGAATACGCCACCTTCCTCAACACAAGCGTCTTCAAAGTAAGCGGGAACATCCACAGCAGATACAAATGATAGATATA
>Ga0209632_10000776_pt1 | contig 32914 bp, 25 predicted proteins | sample COG_10_FD_184754 | JGI IMG/M metagenome (GOLD analysis project Ga0209632, IMG submission 184754) | Pelagic Microbial community sample from North Sea - COGITO 998_met_10 (SPAdes) (version 2) | ecosystem: Environmental > Aquatic > Marine > Neritic zone/Coastal water | place: Helgoland, sampling... | reverse complement strand
GAAGACATACCATTAGAAGACTTTCCAACAGAAAAATCAAATTATTTAGAGAAAAAGAACATTGACGAATTAGAAGTAGATATGAATAATTTAGAAGATTCAGGTATAAATATTTCTCAACATCAACTGGAATATATTCAACTCTATAAATCGGCATTTAAAAAAGCGAAGAATTTGAGAAAACAAGCACTAGAACAACATTTGGAAGCACAAAATATTAAGGCAAAATATCTATTAAATGTGTACAGTGATAGTGATAGTGATTATGACGAAGTGGGCGAGCACGAGCAAACTATTTAGAAAAAACATGAAATAATCTTAACGAAATCATGAATAGTTATATAGTGAATTTAATCATAATAAATATGAATTTATTATGAAAAATATTTTATATATTTTTTATATATAAATGGGAAATATTATGAAAAAAGCGCTTTCTTTTGTTCAAACTAACTTAACTATGATCATAGTATTTTTAGTTGGTATCATTGCCATGACTATGTATTCACAGAACAAATCCTCTGTAGTAGACGGAATGGCCGGCGGTAGAAATGACGAAGACGTAGAAGAAGCTGATCCTTCCGTAGAACCTGCAAAACCTTTAGGAACAAATGAGGATTATGCCAAAGTATCTGGTATTACTACAACCACACCAGGATTATCATCCAATTGCGCTACTGTTTCTACATTAGAGCCCTCTGATCTTTTACCTAGTGACAAAAATAACGAATGGGCTAAACTAAACCCTTCTGGTCAGGGCGAATTAGCTGATGTCAACCTTCTACAAGCTGGTTATCATTCAGGTATTAACACTGTTGCTGGTCAAGCTATGAGAAACTCAAATTTACAATTAAGATCTGACCCCCCTGTCAACAAAGAAAATGTAGGACCCTGGAACAATTCAACCATTGAGGCCGATTCTTCACGATTGAATTTTGAAATTGCTTCATCTATGTAAGTAACGTAATGTAATATATAATTATTAAATAGGTATATTTTTTAAATAGGTATATTTTTTATAATAAAAAATACTAGTTTCATAATATATGTTAAAAAATAAATATTTTTTGAGATATATAACTCTAGCATTACTGGTAGGTATTACATCATATCTATTTGTCAATAGCGATTTCTATAATTTAAAGTGTGTAGTATCTAGCATTGATGGAAATAAATATTGTGTAAGAGAGAGAAAAAGAATAAATGAAGCCGCAGACATTTTGGCAACTGTTGTCAATAAGTGCGAAAAGCTTATAGAATATCTAGTCAAAACATATCCTAAAAATGCTGGAGTAAAACGACTTAAAAATAAATTTAATAAAGAAAAATGTGTAGAAACATTACCAACCAGCGAATTGACCGCATATAGCGAAAATAAAGGACAAAAGGTAGCATTTTGTCTTAGTAAGAAAAAAAACGGAACTAAGTTAATTGATATTAATACACTTACATTTGTGGCCATTCATGAACTTGCTCACATTATGTCTGTCACCATTGGTCACAATGATGAATTTTGGGATAATTTTAAGTTTTTATTAGATAACGCTGTGAATATTAAACTATACGATCCTGTAGACTATAAGAAAAACCCTGAAAATTATTGTGGTTTAGAAATCACAGACAATCCTTATTATGACCTATAATTTATATGAATTATTGATAAAATATTAAAAATAACTCATATTTATATATAATATATATGGACTACTTTAGATTAAATTTTTATTCTAAAGAAAAAGCCATTTATAAAGTAATATTTTTTGTAGGAAATTATATTACCTCATCAAACTCAAGCATTGAAAGTCTTCGTAAAAGTATAGAATCTAATAATTATGATTCAGTAAAGAATCTGATAACAAAATCAGAATTTAATTTTTTTGCGAAGCATAGCATACCTTTAAAATTTGTAAATGATAATATATACGATGATGACACTGTATACGATATAAAACAAAAAATTATAAATGAATATAATGAAATATTGTTGGAAGAAATATATATTTATGGTGAAAATGAAATAATTTCTCAAATAGATAATTTATTTATTTCACACAGTAATCGTACCAATATGATATCAAATTTATCAATGAAAGAATTATCAAAGAATATAACGTTGGATATAGATATAAATAAAGACGAATATTCTTTTACAGAGTTTAATGAATTAGGTTTTAACAAAAGCCCATTAAATCAATTCATACCGATTGGTATTCAATTCAGAGATGATATTTCTACAAACCCTTTTAATTTTTATAATATTCAAGGTAATGTTTCTACAAAAAGATCTCTTGTAGAAAATAATAAACTTTTAAGTGATTATAATTTGACTTCCCAGACGCTTCATATAGTATTATTAAAAGATATGGATGAAATTAATGATATGGTTGTTAATAGCTACTATCCAATGTTAACGCAATATGGTATAGATTCATATGAAGTTCTACTTAAACAGTCTAAAAAAATTAAACAAACTGTGTATAATATAATCGACGACAACACTATTAACAAATTTCATAATACTAAAATGTTTTACGATTACAGTAGCATACAGGTAGTTGAGTCATTTAAGATATCAACGATAAATGTATTTGTTAGATCATTTAACAATATTACACTTCCACTAGAGCGAATTTTTAAACAGTTTAGTACAAGTAGAGAGATTCCACTTATAAAATTCAATCCAGGACACAAGAAAGAATATATTTTCAGAATGCATTCTATAAATACAACAAAAGAAAATGTTAGAATACCTTTTGTAAATAAATCCATTATTAACCGTTATTTACACGAAAGCAAAGGCAAATCAAATCTATATATTACCTTTTTTATCTATATTGATGACATTACACTATGTAATGTCAATATCTATGAAACTGGCGATTATGAAGTGTTTTATGAAAATAGACGCAAATCTATGGACAGTAATAAGTTGGAAATATTAATTAGAAGCAAGGTTGAATCTATAATGGATAATATAAGAGATATGAGTTTAATCACGTCTAGTAATTCATATAATAAGTTTATAGGCTTTTCTCATAAAACCACATATGTTAAAGATATGAATTATTCTTTTGAATTTCTTTTTGATGGAAATATAAAGCGACTTAACCGAAAAATAAATGATATGACTAAAAACATGAGTAATATTTTCACAATTGTTCATAATTCAATGGTGAATATTGCACTAGAATTCAATAGAGTAAGTAAATATGATAATAAAATACCGACGATAATAATAACCATAAACAATAAATTATTGACAGTTTCAGTAGAACATGTATGTAATTATTTATATTTTAAAACTATACCCATTTTTATGACAGGTTTAATGAATATGATTGATACTCAAAAAGAAGTAAAGAAGTACCAAAATAAGCTTTTGGTGGATATTGACGAGGAATCTATATATAAATTGATATACCTAAACAAATATGAGTCACGCGAAGATGAAGACGGAGATATAATTGATGATGATAAGAAAGAAGATATTGATGAAGGTCACGCAGGCGATGATGAAGGCGATGATGAAGGTGATGATGAAGATGAATCTCTAGGAATGATATTACCATCAACTACAACATCCCCAACTACCCTCATACGCAGCAATGAACCTGCGATAAATAATCAACCTATTAATACATATCAGGTTAATGATATAACTAAATTAGAGGATGACAAAGACAATAACGATGACTCGGGTGATGACTCGGGTGATGACTCGGGCGATGAGTCTATAGGATTTTCAGTAAAATCAAATAAATCAGTATTCCAAGAGTCTGAATCCGATGATGATAGCATCAGCGAAGATGTTGAATTGGGTCTCGGAAATGATTCAGAAAATAGCAATTTTGGTGGGGGGAAAAAATATTATGACTATAAACAACAGAGAATAAAAAGTTACGATCCTATGTTATTCGAGAAAAATAAGGAGTTGGAGAGTGATATTACATTGAAGTATAAAAGTTATTCAAAAACGTGTCCTACTAGTGAACACCGACAACCCATCATTATTACAAAGGAAGAAAAAGAATACATTGACAAACATCATCCAGATACATATGGAAATAATTTTTTAGAATATAGCACGAATGCTAATAATCCATACTACTATATATGTCCAAGATTTTGGTGTATCGAGAAAAACATAAGTCTTTCTGAAAGAGATGTAAAAAAGAATGAAAAAGGGGAAACAATTAGTGATATGTGTAAAGATGACGAGGGTGAGTATGGTACTATATTAACATCAGATTTACAAAGACAGCATCGGAAGGTGGAGGGTGGAGAATATGTTTATAACAGACCTGGTTTTGGAAAGTCATGTATTCCATGCTGTTTTAAACATCAAAAAAAAACGGAAAACACTAAAGCAAAAAAGATAGCCAATGTTGAACCTAGATGTTTAAATAATCCTACTAGTGACATTACAGCTGACATTACAGCTGATATTACAGCTGACAATATAGATACTAAAAAAATAGATGTAGATGATAAAGAATCTGAATCAAATAATGATACTAATAATGATACTAATAATGATACTAATAATGATACTAATAATGATACTAATAATGATAATGTGAGTAAAAAAGTGTCTGATAAAAAAACGGTTGATATAAACGAGGTTGATAACAATAGAGATGTAGCAAACTATATTAAAACATTTGATAAGGTACCATTAGAACAAAATCAATTTGGACACTTATTAAATGACGTTAAACGTTTCTTAAATGTATCGGACAGTGAAAAAAGTAATCATTATTTACGTTTTGGAGTGGAAAACAATCGAAAACAATCGTTTATTTCATCAATGGCAGTATTACATGCGTTGAAAACCGCAATTGATACGCGTCCATCTAATGTAAGGAAAAACAATGAAGGAAAAGAAGAGACTTCAAAAGAGATTGACTTCAAAGATGCTGTCAAAAAGATTAAATCTATACGACAATTTAAAAAATGTATAATAGATATGATTAGTATAGACGAATACGCTTCATATCAAAATGGAGATCTTAATGTTATGTTTTATGATAAAAAAAGGATAGTTTCTAAAAGAGAACTATCTAAATACAAGTCCTCAAAATTTCATCTAGAAAAACCACATGAAAATGTATATGTTAAATTGGTATCATCCTACATAAATTTTTTAGACCATTTAAAAAGTGATACAACCATAATTAATCATACACATATGTGGGATATCATGACAAAAAGTATATTCAAAGACCCATTTAATCTCATCATAATTGAATATGATAATAACAATAATAATATAAACCTCGTATGTCCAGCAAATCATTATTCCGATCAATTTGAAAGATTTAATATTAAGAATGAGTCAATCGTATTACTTAAAAATAAAGAGTTTTATGAACCATTAGTTTATTATAATAAAGCCCCCGGCGGTAATTTTGATTACAAATACAAAGTGACAATAGGAAAAGAAAAACCACTAGATAAATTTTTAAATAATGTATCTAATTTATACACAAATATGGTATTTTGTGGCGTCCAGCCAAGTATAACTGATTCACAATATCCATATGAATATATCTATAATACAAGTAAATTTGTTTTAGATAAATTAAATGATAATAAGATACCTATAAAATATCAGGTGGTTGATAACAGTCAGAAAAATGTAGGATTCATAGTATCATTTAATGGACTTGATATATATTTACCTCATTATCCTACAAGAATAATACATGATGATAAATTAAAAATGGTTTATATTTACGACGAATCTTTCATGAAATACGTACATTCTTATGATAATACCAAGACAATATTCAATAAAATTTATGAAATAACAAAGAAAGAAATTCCGTGTGGAATTAAATCAAAACTTATATCAGATGACAGTGTAGTTGGTATATACACTATTTCAAATGACTTTGCTAAAACACTGAAGAGTAAAAATACTGATAATCTTTACATATCAAATAATATACCTTTACAAAAAGATGGTACATATATAGACCCACAGGATGTTAATAAAACAATCGCTAACTTCAAATTAGATGTAGGCGTGGATAATGATATGTCAAAATTGAGTAAAAATAATAAACTATATGAAATATTCAAATATCATGTATTGATTCTTCTTTCACATATGAAACATCGCAATATTTTGAATAGAATACATGTCATAGCCAACACATATATTAAAGTATATGTTCAACAACATGTTGAAATAAATAAACTATTATCAGATTTATGCTCAAAAAATATTACTTTCATGACGGATATGTCAAATGATTCTATTGATAAAATACTCACCAATACATGGTGTACAGAAAATTGTTTAGATTTTAAGTTGACACTTCCAAAATATCATCTTCTCAACCAAACATCCAATGAAAATGGATTTTATGAAAAGTTATCAGATGAGTTTATTAGATATCGGCAGTTAAATACCTTCTATAAAATTCCAAAACAATACATTATGCATACAATTAATGATTACAATCTAAGCAACGATGAAATTCTCACATTTCAATCATTTTTAACGTCCGATCGCTTAAACTCAAATCAGTCTAGTGATATTAAGCTTTATAATGACAATTTGAATCTCTCTTATCCAGCAAAAAGTATAAAATACTCAAACGAGGTATTTGATGATAAAATACTTGAAAACGTGGTTTCGTATCACGACCAAGGAATAAAAGTTAATACGGTTAATACGGTCAATAAGGTTAATAAGTAAAATTGAAAACAATTTTCACATTTTTGGAATATTAAAAATACAAATGATGAATATTGAAACTCATCATGTAAAAAATATATACAATGAAATCGCAAAGGAGTTTGATGTCACACGGACATATACATGGAAATGGGTCGGAGATTTTCTTACAGATATTCCAAATCAAAGTATTATATGTGATTTAGGATGTGGAAATGGAAGAAATATGAAAAGTGATCGCCACAATTTTATAGGTATTGATAACTGTTCAGCATTTGTTGATCTATGTAATAATCAGAATCTCAATGTTAAAAAAGGTGAAATGATAGATATTCCTATGATAGACGGTTCTGTAGATCATATCATATGTATTGCGGCGTTTCATCATTTATCTACACATGAAAATAGAGTTAAAGCATTGACGGAAATGAAGAGAATTTTAAATAATAATAATTCTAAAATATTATTATCTGTATGGTCTAAACAACAACCAAAAAAAACAAGAGTTACATTTGACAAATATGGAGATACTATGGTTTCATGGAAACATAAGTATGATAGGTATTATTATATTTTTAAAATCAGCGAATTGGAAGATATTATACATGAAGCTGGTCTTACAATAGAAAAACACTTATATGATTGTGGAAATGAAATATTTGTGTTAACTAAGTAGTTTATATTGAAATTTGGTCTATCATATTAATTTGGTCTATCATGTTATTAACTATATTTTTTATTATTATTATATCATCATTGGTATCATTATTGATATCATTGTTGGTATCATTATTGGTATCATTATTGATATCATTGTTGATATCATTATTGGTATCATTATTGGTATCATTGTTGGTATCATTATTGGTATCATTATTGGTATCAATATGTTCATTATCAATAGCGTACGAGTCTGAATTCATATGAATTCTAATACCATCTGAATATACAGAAGAATAATCCTCATCAGATGAAGTATAGTCATCCTCATCATCACTATCATCAAGTTCAACAAATATATTTTCGTCATCACAATACACATTCCCGTATTTATGTTTTATATGCCTTCGTGTTATTGTTACTAAATTGAGTTCTTCAAAAGGAACAAAATCCGTTACTGTTGTAATATTTCTAGATTTAAACCGTGTAAATCTTCCATCTATATATTGTACAGTGGTATCTATATTACAAAACTTTCTCCCAAATTTATAATTCGCTTCATTGAATAGTATTGATTTTTTTATGAACATATCTTTATATGCTACACGTTTTTGGTAGTTACGTGTATGAACAACACCCAAATACATATCTAAGAACGGCTCAAATGCTTTAATAATTAATGATTGCGACGAATTTTTACTGATATGTATATTCGTGAAGAGAATTCTAGAATTTCTAATCATTTGGCGAATTTTCACATATTTATCTTCATTTGTTAAATGACTTATATAATTATCCGTTATGTATTCTAAGATTTCATAATTATATTCCATAGAATATCTATGTTTATCAAAATTATTCACATAAAAGTATTGAAATAGTATAGGTATTTGAAAATCACTTTTTTTAATCGTAAAATATATATGGTAAAGGGTTGAAAATGTAAAAGGTTCATTAGTGAATGGATTTTTAATATGTTTTGGAGTTATATGGAAATGGTCATTACACGATAAACTATCGTTTATGATTTTTATCAAATCACTAATTCTGAACGTATAAATTGTATTATTCTCTATTACATTAATTTTACATCTATCAGTTAACGACGACAATTCGTTTCCGCACATATCATATGCGTATTCAAATTTAATCGCTTTTTTTTTACATATAACCGCGTATAATTTATTAAATCCAAAATACATTTTATTGCATATATATAGCTTGTTTATGAGTTCTGTCTGCATGTCTTCGCCCACAAACCATTTTGAATTTAATATATTTTTTATATGATCGTACTTATCCTGAATTGACGTGTATGAATCTACTTTAAAGTTTGTAATATTGAAAACCCATGTTTTTAAATTTATTTCTTTATACACACATGTAGTGTAAATATATTTATATAATGTTATAGTCATTGTTATAATATGGTATTGTATGCCTATATGGTATTCATATTTTAAATCAATTTTATATCTATAAATTCTAAAATATGTTTATCTATATCGTTATAATTATAACTTTTAATTATAATTATAATTTATGAGTAATAGTATCACTTTTTCACATAATTTTTGCGAATCACGATTGAATGATAACGTTGGACCAGAATATTTTAATGCTGTATCGTCTTTATTTATAACTGCTGTACCATTGATTTGTGGAGTGTCTATAAAACCTGATTTTAAAAAAGTTGGCATAATGCTTGTAATCAATGGCGGATGTAGTTTTTATTATCATTTTACATTATCATGGTTTGGTAAGCAACTAGACGAAATAACAATGTTAATGGCTAATTATTATTATATTAATGGACTACTTCCATATTGTTGTGAAATTAAAACAGCAAACACAAATATGATATCTAATACAATCCTGTTACCTATTATTATTGCTGTAAATACCATCCCACAAAACGATATATATTTTCCATATATATTTTCCATATATTGTATTCCTACCTGTTTTTATATTGTAACAACTGCTATTAAAAAAAATCTTTTAAATGAGGTTATGCTTTATAATTTATTATCAATATGGGGCGCGGTTGCGTGGTTTATATCGGAATATGATTGTACTCCTTTAACTACATATGGACATATAATATGGCATCTATGTTTCCCTTTAGGAATATATAAAACATTAAAACTATACGATGACGCCGTTTAAATATATGTTTAAATATATATTAGACTACGGGTAGTGAAGGTTGCATAGCAATACCGCATACACCAGGATCATTATCACTACTACTCCTTCCAATTTTTACATATCCTTCGTCGCCCCAGGAGTCGCTCCAGCTGTTCTTAACCAGCCAATAATCAATACCGTCTTCTGTACCATATCCTACAATAAGTACACCATGATCCAGACTCGTTCCACATGATTCACCTGTAATTACTCCGCTCTTGTAGAATTGAAATACCTGAGTATCTGCTTCGATCGCTACTGAGACAGGACCTAACGATACAGCACTTAGTAACATGTTTTGATTATTAGCGTCAACATCTTGACATGATGTTAATGTTACAATTGGAGTACACTCGCCACATTCACTGCGAGATTCTGCGGTGTAAGGATATTCAGATTCAGCACACACACCTTCGTCTATAATATATTGGAACGCGCTATCCATTAAACCGCCATTACAACCATGATTTCCATAACTTTTTGAACAATCAACTAATTGTTGCTCTGATAAAGAAATAAGATCTTTATTTTTAATTGCCCACGCACCTTCCACTGCTCCAGTCGCACTAAATGACCAACATGAACCGCATTGTCCTTGATCCTTAACAGATGTAACCGCTCCATGTTCTCTCCAATCCAACGCTTTTTCGGAATTATCACTACTGCTTGATGTAAATCGGTCACATTTATTTCTAGGAAATCTATCTTGAAACCCTTTTTGAAAAAATTCACCTTTAGACCTGTCGGAAAATTTATTTAAGGATACAGTATAATTCATTCCCATACTATTGGAAGACTTTACGAAATTCATATTATCTTCAAATATAGTTAATCGGTGTTTAAAATCGTCGAGAGAGGCATATACCTTGTTATATTTTTGAGTAAAAGCTTGAAATTCGTCCCATACTCCAGTAGCGCAAACTGTATCTAAAATAAAGGCAGTGTAAATAGTAAAAAGTGTAATAGTTATAGGCATGATCATTATGTATTATCATGGCGCCATGTCTTTATATAATATTAAATATTATATTAAATATTATATATTATGAAAAACTGTGTTATAATTTATATGAGTTGATTATGTCGCAATAGAGCATCCACGGTGGGCTTTCTTCCTCTAAACTCTACAAATGTTTCCATTGCAGGTTTTGAACCACCATTAGATAAAACGGTATCGCGAAATTTTTTTCCTATTGAAGAATGTTTGTCAGGCTCTTCCTCAAACGCCGCAAAACAGTCAGCAGACATTATTTCTGCCCATTTATAACTATAATATCCAGCACTGTAACCACTAAAAATATGTTGAAAAGTACAAAGAAATTTATCTTCTTGTAAATACGTTTTATATGGACAACAATCTTTGAATATTTTTTCTTGAATATCCCATATAGACATATCTGTTTCTTTCATAGATTTCCAATGAGTATAAATATATAGATCTAGTTTACTAAATGATATTTGTCTCATCATACCCATAGCCGCACAATAATTTTTTTGTAACATTATATTGTTATACATTTCCTCCGGTAATTTATTTCCATTTAAGTAATGAATTGCCATTCTATCTAAAGTGTTTTTGTCATAACACCAATTTTCCATAAATTGACTTGGAAGCTCTACCGCATCCCATTCAATACAGTTGATACCTGAAATGTCACCAATATCAATACGAGTCAACATATGTTGAAGTCCATGCCCAAATTCATGAAATAGGGTCTCTACATCAGAAAAGCTCAATAAGGATGGCTTATTTTTAGATGGAGGCGAACCATTACATACTAAGTATGCAATAGGTATATTGTAGCCTAATGCCTTATTCTTATCAATGCACGAATCCATCCATGCGCCTCCCCTTTTGTTATCTTCACGAGTGAAAGGATCTAAGTAAAATCCAGCAATGATTGGAGCTTTATCATCGTTACCATCATAAATGTCAAAAAAACGAACACTTTTATCCCATACTTCCACCTTTACTACTCGCTCTTTAATATATATACCAAACAATCTATTCGAAATCGCGAATAATTCGTTCAGTACATTATCCAACGAGAAGTATGGTTTGAGTTCTTCTTCTTTTAAATTAAATTTTTCTTCGCGCATACGCTCGCACCAATATGCTGTGTCCCATGAATCTAAATGATCCATATCACCTTTTAAGAGCGCATATTTTTGAATTTCAGAATACTCATTTTTTGCTTGGGGTAGAGCAATAGTTTGTAAATCATCTAATAATTTTAGTATCTCATTTTCATCTGTTGCCATTTTAGATGCTAGAGATAATTCGGTGAATGATTTAAATCCTAGAATATTTGATTTTTCTAATTTAAGATCCAATAATGATATAATAATTTCTTCATTTACTTCACCGCGAGATATATATTTCATATACAATTCTTTTCTAATCGCACTATCTGGAATGTGTTGTAATGCAGCGGTTATAGATGGACCACCTAGACGGATTATCCATGGACCATTTTCAGGATCTTCACTATTCCACAGTTCACGTGCCCATAAAGGGGTATCTTTCATAATAGATATATCATCAATCGGATATTTATACTCTTTTGTTACGTCTAGTAGATTTTCTGACAGTTTTGTAGTCAATTCAGATATTTTTTTATCAATATTTGTTAAGGTATCCTTGATATTTTCAGGCAAATTAACCCCTCCGCGTTCCATTCCCTTTATTGTTAAATCTAACGCACGATTTTCATTTTCATCAGATGTGGATATTTGTTTTATAGACTCGTAAAGCACTCTAGATTGTCCTACTGATTTACCTAAATCAACTAACTCGTTTCTAAATTGATTTTTTATATCTCGTAATTGTTCCGAATCACATACGCTAGACAGATGAGAGATAATCCCAAATGTTTTTGATAATGGTTCATGTATAACATCTAATTTATCAAATATATTGGTGAATGTGAATGATATATCACCATTCTTTAATCCTGTCTCGAATGTTGAAAATGCCTCTTTTTGTGCGTCTATTTGTTTCCTCACTGTCTCATATCCGTACTTGCTAATATCAATTTGCTCAAAAAGCGGCAATTGAGATTTTGTTAAGAATGGATTTTCTGCTGACATTTATATTATTATTTATAATATTGTTTTAATATTGGTATTTAACAATGTATTAAATAGTGAATAATATAACATGAAAATTGATTATGTATGTATATAATCACACAAATACACAAATATCATAATAATTATGACAAAAATGATTATTTACGTATTAAAATTGGAAGAAAACAAATATTATATAGGCAAGACATACAATCTAATAAATCGTATTATTAATCAATATGATTCAAATAGTTCAGAATGGACAAAAAAATATAAAGTAATAGAAGTATTTGAAACAATACGTACGGATAATTTTCATGATGAAGACAGGTACGTTATTCAGTATATGAATTGTTATGGCATAGAAAATGTACGCGGAGGAAGTTATTCTAACATAATATTAGAAGACTATGAAATACATATGATTCACAATATGATAAAAGGTTCTACCGATGCGTGCTATAAATGTGGGAGAAAAGGACATTTTACAAAAAATTGTAGAATGCATAATATCGATAAAATTATCAACAGTTTAAATTGTGAGGACGAGTTAATAACGGAAATTGAGAAGACGCGCGGTATATTTAATATGATGTATGACCTAGATAGTAAAATTATGAAATCTTCTGACATTATGACAATAGATATAGCGGTAGCAAAAGATGCGACAAAAACAGTTAAAATATATAATGAAATGAAATTGAAATTGAGACGATATAAGAATGGAAGTAATATGTATACCCTCATTAAAAATGGGATGGATGAAGTGGAAGATAAAATGAAGTCGTACAGTGATATAATCACCATAATAAAAGCATCCAATTTGAATAAATTTAATTTCATTGACGACGAAAACTATGTGATGAATTGTTTGGAAATTAGAAAATGGCATATGGAAATTAAACAACTACTAAAAACATTATGTAATGAATATGGAGATACTTATATAATAGAGGAGTTACTGTCAGAAATGTATATAAAATTAGAGGAATATCGCAGTAGTAATTCTTAATATTATTCTTATAACAATATTATACTTATAACCAAATTATACAACAATTTTTTTAACTAACTGTGATATTATTTTATTATCTTCCCTAGGATCCTTTAATACTTCTGAAATAGTTTTTACATATTCGTCTGGATTGTTTTCCATACATGGCAATGCCTGTATGCTCTTTTTGGTAAGAGTATCCAGGGCACTTTTTATCTTTGGATTATTTCTCTCTTCTCTCCCCCATTTATCATCATCCTTCACATAAATGATCTCCTTTTTAACATCGCTACAATGAACTGGACGCTTCAACACGTCCATTGTATTCAACTTGTCAATAAGAATATTCGCCATCCCATTTGTTTGCCCTTCACATCCAATTCGCTCCATATCTTTAACATTCAATTGGATGGATTCTATAAACTCTTTTATGTTCATGGCATCTTTACATTGTTCATTTAAGAAAACGTTGATATTAAAATTGTTTGTGTTATTACTATTGATATTATTACTAATGGATGGTATAATCTCTTGTATAGTTTTATGTTGTTCTATCATGATGCTTGTCATTTCACTATTTTTTTTCATTAGTTCCAGAAACATTTGTTTATAATCCATCGTTGAATCTATGCTTTCACTATCTACTTTACATTCTTTATACTCATCATTTTCACTGAGTTCACATATTTTTTTATGCCGAGATAATCCAGGAGAATGCATGTATTCCTTACCACAAATACAGTGATACATCTTGGATGTTTCTTTATTTACGACTTTTACGACTTTTACGACTTTTACGACTTTTTTGTTACCATTTAATACCCTATTATGTTTACGTGTCAATATGTGTTTATCATAGTCATATTTCCTACGGCATGTATAGTCACATTTTTCACAATAATATTTATTTACGACTTTCTCCGTATTTTTCGTTACCATATGTACCATATATAATGGTAACATTTTTATATCTAAATCTTTTTATAGAAAAATAATAAAAAAGCTATGGTAACAACCTGAAAATCATAATTTTGAAATTAGAGCATTATGGTAACAACCAACTTTTTTGCAAAAAAGAGAGATTTATTCTTCAAAATATTTCAATGAACACTAGTTTCGATTTTATTTTCCATCAAAAAATGTCGAAAAAAAATAAAAAAGTTAAAATCAGATAGTAATTTCCTTCGCCATATCAGAAATTATTTTATTGTCTTCGCGTGGCTCCTTTAACACCTCAGAAATCGTTTTAAGGTATTCGTCTGGATTATTTTCCAAATATGGCATTGCTTTGATAGTTTTATTCGTAAACGAATCCAGTGCATTTTTAATCTTTGGATTATTTCTCTCTTCTTTCTCCCATTTGTCATCATCCTTCACATATATAGTTTCCTTTTTTATATCACTACAATGAAGAGGACGCCTGACGATTTCCATGGCATTTAATTTATCAATTATTATATTCGACATACCATTGGTTTGACCTTCGTTGCCAATACGTAACATATCTTCTATACTTAATTGAATTGAGTCTATAAAATCAGTAAGGTTCATAGCATCCTTACATTCCTCGTTAAGGAATATATTAATATTGAAGTTTTTATTGTGACAATTGTTATTGGTTATGGTCGAAGGCTCTATCTTCTTACATAACTCAATCATCATTTTTTTCATCTCTAAATTTTCCTTCAATAAATATTCCATTGTTGGCTCCACCGTAATTTCGGTATCCTGTGAATGTTCTTTGTATATGCATTTCTTTTTATGTCTCCATAATCCAGTACGATCTTTATATTTTTTACCACATTCACAAATATATGTGGCATTTTTTGGCATTTTTTTTGTTGCTGTTGTTGCTATTTGGTGCTTACGTGTGTTCAAATGAACTTTATAATTACTTTCCTTACTACATGCGAAATCACAATTTTCACAATAAAATTTTTTGGCATTTTTTTGGCATTTTATTGTTGCCATTTGTTGCTTAATATAGCAACAGAAAAAAATGCCTAAACCTTTTCCACAATTAATCCTAAAAAAGTTATGGTAACAAACAACATAATTGCAAATGGTAATTACATCATTATGGTTACAACCAACTTTTTTGCAAAAAAGAGAGATTTATTCTTCAAAATATTTCAATGAACACTAGTTTCTATTTTATTTTTCATTGAAAAATATCAAAAAAAAATAAAAAAGTTAATCAAATAGTAATTTCTTTCGCCATATCAGAAATAATTTTATTGTCTTCGCGTGGTTCTTTTAACACCTCAGAAATCGTTTTAAGGTATTCGTCTGGATTATTTTCCAAATATGGCATTGCTTTGATAGTTTTATTCGTAAACGAATCCAGTGCATTTTTAATCTTTGGATTATTTCTCTCTTCTTTCTCCCATTTGTCATCATCCTTCACATATATAGTTTCCTTTTTTATATCACTACAATGAAGAGGACGCCTGACGATTTCCATGGCATTTAATTTATCAATTATTATATTCGACATACCATTGGTTTGACCTTCGTTGCCAATACGTAACATATCTTCTATACTTAATTGAATTGAGTCTATAAAATCAGTAAGGTTCATAGCATCCTTACATTCCTCGTTAAGGAATATATTAATATTGAAGTTTTTATTGTTACTATTGTTATTGTTTGTTATGTTGGTTGGTCCTATATTTTTACATAAATCAAACATCATTTTTTTCATCTCATTGGTATTTTTCTGAGCTTCTAAAATTTCCTTTTTCATCTCTAAATTATCTTTTTTCATCTCTAAATTTTCCTTCAATAAATATTCCATTGTTGGACCAGTCAAAATTTCTGTTTCAGACGAAGGTTCTTTGTGTTTACATTTTTTTTTGTGGGCATGTAAGGTTTGTCTATGTTTATACGATTTACCACATTCGCAAATAAACTTATGATTGGTTTTGGGGGGTTTTGGGTAAATAATGTCAGTATTTGTAAGTATCATATGTTTCATTGTTGCTAAATGACGTTTATAATCTTTTTTATTATAGCATTTAAAGTCACAATATTCACAATAAAAGCCTCCTGTTTTTTTTGGGGTAATCGTTTCAATCATTTGTAAGTATATAATACTGACAGAAAAAAACCCCTAAACATTCTCCGCAATTAATCCTAAAAAAGTTATGGTAACAAACAACATAATTGCAAATGGTAATTAGAGCGTTATGCTCACAACCAACTTTTTTGCAAAAAAGAGAGATTTATTCTTCAAAATATTTCATTGAACACTGGTTTCGATTTTATTTTTCATCAAAAAATACCAAAAAAAATAAAAAAGTTATTTGAAATAAATATTTGAAATAATTATTAACTGATTTTTAATTCTTGCGGATACTGTTTTGACATTTTAACGTTACTGATCCCTTTTTGAAAGACTCAGTGAATTTTCGTACATCGACATGAGTAAGTTTCATGATATTATCTCTGCATATAGGACATGACTTGATACGTCCATCTGATATACAACCATGATGAAAAATATGTTTTTTGCAGTGTTTTTTATTGAAGCTTACTCCGGTTAGGGGTCCTTGGAGTGAATACATATTGTCTAAACATATAGCACATCTGGGACCTTTAATCGTTCCTTTGTTCAATTGTTCAATCTCTAATTTTAATTTTTCAATCTCTGAATCTACCGCATCCATTTTTTGTGCGTAGTTTTTTGGTATCATTAACCCGTCATTTTTCCATTCATCCATTTTAAATGGATAATATGGCTTTCTTCTATAGTATGTTTTATGATGCGCTATAGCTTTGTCCATTTCCCGTTCAATACTACGTTTGTCTTTTGAAAGCTTTTCTAAATTCATCAAAATATAATCCATTATATATTGTATAATGGATTATATTGTTCCTATATCAATCATACATAAATCATGTACAAATCATACACCAATTTTATAGTTACTGTTATCATGTTGGAGGTATATTCGCTCTATAAGGAATACGATGCTACTTGAGTCTTTTATTGCGTTTACGATTTACGTTTTTTCGTGTTTTTTTTTGTTTTGTAGTCCCTGTGCCCTTTGTATATCGTATCCTTGTCTTATTGTTTAATTTATTACCGCCATTATTTTTTCCCGAGCCGTATGTGTCGTTTTGAAAGTTCGGTCCCCAACCATCTGGAAGATCATCATCATCATTTGAAATAGACTGTGGATATATAGGAGCTGGAACGGGTTTTTCAATAGGAGCTGGAGCGGGTTTTTCAATAGGAGCTGGAGCGGGTTTTTCAATAGGAGCTGGAACGGGTTTTTCAATAGGAGCTGGAACGGGTTTTTCACTATACGAATAATTAAAAATATTGCTATTAAGTAATGTATCCGCATCTTTTCTATCCTCAATAACGGTTGTTAACATATCTGTTATAAGTTCAAATAATGCTTCAAATTTATCTCCAGGAATACCTTGATTTGTATATCGTGTTTTGATTAATTTTGTATCAGTCTCCAAATTCCGATTATCATAAAGTGTATGTCTGTTATATATTTTGTATGGAATATAAACACCGAATAATAGTTCTAATGTGATAATACCTACCGCCCATATATCACTTTTACCAGAAACAGTTATTTCTTTATTGCTTAAAACTTCCGGAGAAATATATCCAGGAGTCCCATAAATATTGGTTAATTTTGTATTAATTCTACGTGACAGTCCGAAATCAATAATTTTAATATCAATATCGTTACTGCGCGTATCAAGGTGAACCTTTTTTTTAAGTAAAATATTTTCTTGTTTTAAATCCAAATGTGCGATATTTTTATGAATTCCGGATAACCCAGTTAATAACTGTTTTACTATTGTAATAACATTATCAATATGTATTTGTCGCTCCATATATTTACCTAATTCGTCACCATCACATTTTTCAATTATTCCGTACAATCCAGTAGCAGGGTTGATAGGTTTTTGTTTGAATAAATTAATAAATCTCTTTTTAATTGTTTTCTTACCCTTACCAGTATTAAAATATGTTTGTACTTTTTCACATAAAGTCCTCCTATTTTTATTGGGTAATGTACGATCGCAAAACGTGATTTTATTATTTTCTGAAGTATCAACCTTATATGAACCATATTCATAAATCTGGTTTACGTGTGGAATATCCTTTACAATGAAGTTATTTTTGAACCCTTGTTCTTCATTCGCTAACAATGTTTCGTTTAATGTATCGTGTGTAACACGTAAAATATTTTCTTTATCATTCTTCAAACTAAAGACCGAAGCAAACGAACCAGAACCTACGAACTTATCTATTAGTCTATCATCAAATCCTGAGCTCGTTTGTCCGACTGGCTCGATTGGGGTTAATATCAACAATTCAGAGTCTGTATTATTACTTGTTTTGATTTTCATAATATAATATATATATATTAATATTTTACTAACTCCTATTTACAGCATGCGTTAAAAGATATAGCTAAACAAAACATAAAAATAATGCAAAAGCAACAATATAAATCATACACCAATTTTATAGTTACTGTTATCATGTTGGAGGTACATTGAACATATAACTTCTTCATTTTCAATATGTATAGTTGGAGGTGATTCCCATTCACTGAATGAAATTGCTTTTGTTGTAGATTTTTCAAGTGATAGAAGCTTATCGAGAGCTTGTAATCTTCTTTCTAGTGGTGGTATATTCATAGGAAATTTACGAGATATTTGTTTCCATCTCCATTCAAATTGTAATGCGGCATTCCATGTTGGGAAGTTTGATACATAACATATTCGTTTCCAATTTTTTCCAGATTTTACTTTAGTTGTAGTCGCTTTTGCTCCACCTTTTATTTCATTATTGTGTTGTCGTAATCTTCTCTCTAGATTCACTGTGGCGCCCACATAGGTAGCGTCGTCGGAACATTGTAGTAGATAAACAAACATAATATAATGGTTTATAATAAGATATTCAATAACTTATTATATTTAATCTTTAACGAATTATCATTTTACAATATCTATATTATGGCATCTATATTATGGTTTAAAGTTCGCTGTGTTCAATATCAGATGAAGAATATACAGGTTTATATGGATCTTCAGCGAGGAGATTTTCGTCAGGATTTCTAGGAGGAATATTATCTACAGCTTCCACTTCTAATGACTGATCATTATTTTCGGTATGAAGATTCATCATATCCTGAAGTTTTTGATCTTCATTAGGGACGTATTTTCTTACCATTTCACTTCCTGTAGAAATGCCAGCACGATGTAAAATTACATATCCTGTAAAAAGAGCAATTATTCCAATGACAGGATTCACTGTCAAAAATACAACAATAGCAAATGTCACAATAAGAAGACTGCCTAGTTTTGTATCAATTAAAGACGACAATTCAAAAGGAATTGGTAAGGGAAACGCAATGATTGAGAGCATTAAGAATATCAATGCTAAATGCATTTTATTATATTTTGAAAAATATTTAACAACGTCGGTCATATACATTATACATTATAAAATATATTTTATATAAAAATTGAATAATAACAATATTTATATTTCACGTATTAATAATGATGATGAATAGATACCTAAATAATCGTGGTTATGTGGTTCATAAGAATGCCATAAGTGATTCTGATAAAGAAACACTCTTAAGTGATCTGACTGTGAAGCCGAATATTCCTAAAGCTATTGTTAAAGCGGTTCCTTATCCTGTATATCGTGAATCATCGTCAAAATACTATTTGCCTAGATTTTATGGAATTCAATTATTTGGAGATGATTATGAGACAAAGATAAAAAAAGGCGATGGAATTGATATAGATTTTAAAGGTAATCTACGTGAGTATCAAGTAAGTATAGTCGATAAGTATGTAAATTATGTCGGAAATATTGGCGGTGGTCTGTTAGAAATAGATACAGGATTAGGTAAAACTGTTATTGGTTTAAATATAATTGCACGTCTAAAAAAGAAGACTCTAATTATAGTTCATAAGGATTTCCTGATGAATCAATGGATTGAAAGAATCCAGGAGTTCTTACCTGGTGCTAGAATAGGAAAGATTCAGGGTAAAATCATAGATATTAAAGATAAGGACATCGTGATTGCTATGCTTCAATCGCTTTCTATGAAAGTATATGAAAATAACGTGTTTGAAGATTTCGGATTCAGTATTATAGATGAAGTGCATCATCTTGGTGCTGAAGTATTTTGTCAGGCATTTCTTAAATTTAATACAACATATTGTTTAGGATTATCTGCTACAATGAATAGAAAAGATGGTTTGAGTAAAGTATTCAAAATGTTTATAGGAGACATTATTCATGTTGAAAAACGCGAAATAACCACTACACTTACTGTAAAAGCGATTGACTATGTAAATAATGATCCCGACTTCAACGAGATGGTATATAATTTTAGAGGGGATCCGTTATATAGTACGATGATTTCAAAATTGTGTAATTTCAGTAATAGAAGTGAATTCATTATAGATGTGATTAAGAACGAATTTATAATAGATCCTGATCAGCAGATGATATTACTCGCTCATAATAAATCTCTATTACAATATTTATATGACGCAGTTAGTCATAGAAATATTAATAGTGTAGGATTTTATGTAGGTGGAATGAAGCAGGAGGCTTTAAAGGAAAGTGAATCAAAAAAAATAATATTGGCTACATATTCAATGGCGTCTGAAGGTTTAGATATAAAGACCTTAACGACACTATTATTAGCATCTCCAAAAACAGACATCGTACAGGCAATTGGGAGAATATTAAGAACAAAACATACTAACCCATTAGTAATAGATATTGTGGACAATCATGATATTTTCCAAAACCAATTCTCAAAACGTCGGCAATATTATAATAAGCAAAAATATTCTATTATTAGAACTGATAATACGCGATATAAAAATAATGAATGGGAGCCGTTGTTACCCAAGGGAAAAAAGAAAACATGTTTGGTAAAATCACAATTACTTTAATATATATATACACGCGCCATTTTGTAAAAATTTGGACGATCGTAAGTTAGTATTTTCTAATATGGTTAAGAGATATGTTTCCTTCTTAATATTACCAATTTTTTTATCGTCGCATAGAACCCAAAATTCTCCTTTTGGGTCAAGAATATTAGTTTTAATATCTGTTAAGAGTTCACCTGTTATTAAATCATTAACATCAAACAATATGATTAAATCAAAAGTGTAAGAAGATTTAGAGATATAATGTAAGTCAAATAACATATTATTCAAAGATAACTCTTCATTTTGAAAATTATTTTTGATACTGTTGAACACATTAATATTCTCTATATTGGCAATGTAAATATTCTTAAACTTATTTTTTAATTTATCTGGCATGATAGATATCCAGTTATTCAAAATTGTAATATTTTGTGACGAATCCATAAATATGTGTGATATATATATTGATAGATAATATAATAATTATATTTTCGGATAAAAGTGAATAAATAAAAATATAACTATAAAATATATATATGGAAATTGTACTACCATTTGTAGCTTTAGGGGGTATGTATATTATATCTAATAGAACAAACGAGTCTTTTGAAAATAACGAAAATAACGAAAATAACGAGGATAATTTACCTTTGCTAAAAAGCGAATTGAAGGAGATTAATGATAAAAAATACATAATGAACGAATATAAAAATGCTAATCAAACCACTGATGCGATATTTAAACAATCTGTACATACGCCGGTTGAATATGATAGTATAAGTGGAGATAAATTAAGCAAGGAATCATTTGTACACAACAATATGGTTCCTTTTTTTGGCGCAAAAATAAAAGGAAATTACGATGATAATAGAGTTCAAGAAAGTATTTTAGATAATATGACTGGTAGCGGTTCTTTACAAAAGACGAAGTCTGAATCCTCTCCGTTATTCACGCCGTCGGATAATATGAATCATACTAATGGTGCACCAAATATGAATGATTTCTACCAATCTCGTGTGAATCCTAGTATGAATATGGCAAATGTTAAACCATTTAAAGATGAAAAAGTGGCGCCTGGTTTAAATAGAGGATTTACAACTGATGGTGCATCAGGATATAATTCAGTATTAGACGAACGCAATACTTATATGCCAAAATCTGTTGATGAAATGCGCGTGGCAACAAATCCTAAGGCATCTTATTCGTTAGAGGGTCATGAAGGACCTTTATGTGCTCCTATCAAAGAGAGAGGTCAATTTGGAGCAATGGAAAAACATTTACCAGATACATATTTTGAGAATTCAAAAGACAGATGGTTAACCACTACAGGTATGGAGAAAAAGCAGACTGCACGCTCAGTACATAATAATAAGGAAGAAAATAGAGAAACCACCACACAGGAATACGAGGGTACTGCGAAAGGGAAAAATCACATAAATTATACCCATAAAAACTACGTTCCTAGTGATAAAGTAGAACTATGTCCAAAACAATTTACACCTGCTTCTGCTAGTGGAAATAATTTTGCGTCACCCAACGATTTCAATGCGAATAGCTATATAGATTATAAAAATAATCGTGCTACAAATAAGAATAATCAAGGATTTGGTATAATGGGAAGTACTCTAGTAGGCGCGGTTATATCTCCTTTACTTGACGTTCTAAAGCCTTCTAGAAAGGAAAATGTTGTAGGAAATGTTAGAATCCATGGAGACATTAATCCACGTCATCCTAAATCTTATATAAGTAATCATAGCGATATTCGCACCACCAATAGACAAATGCATCCTGATTCATTAAACCATTACAATGTCCAACAGCAGGGCGAAGGTGGGTACGAAACAGCACAACATAATGTTGTCCCAACCAGCAGAAATGAGACTTCAACATATTACAGTGGTACTATGGGAGGATCAAATGAAGGCGTAACTACATACGATGCTGCTTATAATCAAACAAATAATGATAAAAAAGAAGCAACTACGTATAATAGAGTTCCGCAGGGTAATACACAAATGTTTAATCAATTATCAAGTGAATCATGTACTGTAAAACAAGATAAAGACCGCGATAATAATCGTATGTGGGTGAAGAGTAGTAATCCTGTAAAATTACCACCAACTGCTGAAACATGCGGATTAACTAATTTTCCTACAAAAGGTGAGGAAAATGATAGACTTCAACCGGATATGTTACAAGCGTTCAAAGAGAATCCATATACACATCCATTGAATAGCGTAGCTTAAACAATAGAATATTGTGAACGATTTAATCAGATTTAATATAAAATTCAATAGATAAGTTAAAATTTTATATTAAAAATAACAGATATATAATAATAATACATAATGATGGATAACTATAACAGTGTCAATGAAACACTAGATGGTTTCATTCAATCGCGTCAAATACCTAATATCATCTTTCATGGCGATTGTTTTACGAAAAAAAAGGACATTGTTGTTAAATTTATGAAGGATATTTATATGGATGATAAAGCGTTCAATAATTATGTAATGTTTGTCGATTGTGCTCACGGAAAGGGTATAAAGTTTGTTCGCGAAGATTTAAAACATTTTGCCAAGACAAATGTATCTAAAAGTGTATTTAAAAGTATAGTATTGTTTAATGCTGATAAACTTACAATTGACGCACAATCAGCATTACGTAGATGTATTGAAATTTTCAGTCACTCTACGCGGTTTTTTATGATTGTCGATAACGTATCTAAATTATTAAAACCAATTCTTTCTCGGTTCTGCAATATATTTATATATGAGAAGCATGATAAATTGTATACGCAACTGAATAGCAATATGAAAGCCATTGCACCTATTATTTCAAAGGTCCAATTAAGCAATATATTTCCATCCGCAAAAAAGTTATACGATAAAGGAATATCTGGATTGAACGTCATGGAATTTATCAGGACGTCATCAACGCCAAGATTAAGCGATTATAACAAACATTATATTTTATTTTATTTGAACAAAATTAAAAAGGATATACGTGATGAGAAACTGTTACTTACAATAATATTACAATTTTACGTTAATAAATCAATAAATACACTAACAGATGTGCATTATATTTAACATAGAAAATGAGATTAATTTAACTAATAATTTAATCGTGTATTACGTAGTTATTTACATTTAGAAAATATAAATAACATATAAATGGATGATTTTACATTAAGTAACCTTTACGAATCTAAGAATGAGTGGTCAGCTCGCCTGGTATCAATATTAACACCACTTATCACCCAAGGATTTAATTCCATATACGAAGAATCGTGGAAACTATGTAAAGAAAATAAGGAAGATAGAAAGTATTTGATGACATTACAAAATTTAATTTCACGAGTTCCTAAGTGGAACGAAATTATACTTGAGAAAGAGTATACACGAATTGTAGAACAATCTAATTGTACCTATTTAGGAGATCTGTTATCTTGTGTTCATGTAATTCAGTTAAAAATATTAACATGTGTAAGAGCTGGTAAAGAGCAAAAGAAAATAGACATAGATATTCCAAAATTCACAACATTTTTACATCATATTTATATCAATGCCGCGCGAAAAATATATACCAATATTTATTTATATGAAAATGATATTCCTCCACTACAGCGTCAAAAATATAATCGTGAAATTGAGATGATTGTTCAGGAGGCTATTATTAATACTATTCGTCAAAATATGCCTATTGAGGAATTATTAAAAGCGTATATAGAAGAACATATAGAAGAAGATGTAGAAGAAGAAATATCGGAAAAAACATACGATGTGGAAGAAGCTAAAGATAAAGATAAAGAAGAACCTACTGAAAATTGGAAGCAGCTAGATACGGACTCATTACTAGGTAAAGAAGAGAGTGATAAAATTATAGGAAATGTATCATCTGAGAGCGAATCAGATAATCTAGTAGTATCAAACAATATATCAAATGAACTTTTAGATAATTCTATTGATAACAGTAAAGCAATCACATTCAATGAAGTCAGTATGGATAATAATCTAGAAGCTTCCACATTGAATGATATACCCGAGACAATAAAAATATATGACGACGATGTTAAATTTAATATTGAGTCACTTGACGGTGAAGATAATTTAGATGATGGAATTAGTTTAGATATAGAAGAACTCGCATAAGACAACAAACGAAATTAATAGAAGTACATTTTATATGTGTAATTCGTAAAATAAAATACATTTATTTATATATTAAAATTAAATGGACGATCCATCAATCAATTCGTATTTATACTCGTCTGTAATATCTGTGATATATGTAATTATCAGTATTTTAGAAACCCGTTTCTCGAATACCACTGAAGCGAAGCCATTGAAAGAAGTATTTAAAAATACAATGGTCGTATTTTTTAGCTCATTATGTGGATTTTATATATTATCAAATGTGAATTACTCTGATATTCATCAAGGTGCACCGACTGAAATATTTACCGGAAATCCTGAATTTTAGATAAATTCATAAAAAAATAATTAATAATATTAGTTAACTGATGTTTAATTAATATTATTAAATTTATACACATAATTACATTCATATTGTCATGTAATATATTAATCATAATATTCAGGAATGCTTACATCAGTTTCGGCTTGCGCGAATATATCTATGAGAAATTGTCGGGTAAGATAATATGCGGTAATTTCAGATGTCATGCGCATATATACAATATACACCTTATTATAGCGTCTAAATAGTACATGTGAACAATATCCTGAACTTGAACTACCAAAACATATATAGTTTAGGTTTAAATTAAAGAAGTTATTAATGAGTACTGTTGCGTTTAAAGCATGTGGTAATGATAGCTGCGGTCGTAGACTGTCATTTTCTAGAATTTGAATATTATTTTCATTTTGTAAGTGTGCGTCTATTCGCGCTATAACTGAACCTAGATCATAGTTGTCTGGAGGCATGTCTGGAGGCATGTCGCGCATTTTATACTATACACCTGCTATAATTATGTTTCAATTTTACTATATACATTAATCTCTTACAAATTATCAATATCAATTACACTTTCAATTACATTATCCGGTACATCAATAGTTATATATGTTTTGAAAAGACTATTTTGTATTTGGTCTATTGGTTTGCTGTTATGAACAGTTCTAGCGATCATTTTATATAATTTGAAATCGGGATATCTTTCCTCTCCAGAGGATTTGTATAATATATTTTTATCTTTATCGTCCTTACACCAGGATTCTATTAATTTTTTTAGGACGCTATCTCTATTGTTATTCACTTCAAACTCATCTTTAAAATGATCATATAAAGAGCAGGCTAATCTACATAAATCAAAGCTAGGATTGGGTAAAACAATAGGTTTTGAATCATCATATATGGGACCAAAATTATACTGAGTTGCGGCATCCTCTTTTTTTTTGAATGCATCGCTATATATCAATACCTCTTTAAAACTATAAATTGCACGTCCAAAATCAATTATTTTAAATATTTTTCCATATGTTGGAACCTTATATATAATTCCTTCTATTTTATAGTAGATATATTTTCGCTTTGTTTCAACAAACATAATATTACTTGTATGTAGATCATTGTGAGTAAAATTAAACTTTTTCTGAAAAACAATAAGAGAAACAATGACCTGCATTAGAGCCGATACCCATTCATTCGTAGCTATTTCTGTATTTTCCATAAGATAATCTAAAGTATTTTCACATTTTTCCATACATATAATTGTAACGGGAAAATTATTTATTACACTTTCAATATATGAAATTTCAGATGAGTCATCTCCTTCAGTATCTTCATTTTCATTTTCATTTTCAACTTCATCGCCATCATTGTTCATACCATTATCGCTATCATATTCATGTTTATTGGAAAATAAATCAACCTCCGCAACATCATCAATATCAGAAATATCATCCATATTATCGTCGCTATCATTATCAGTTAAACTACTTCCAGATGAACAATCGTCGCAAATATTATTTAAGTTATATTCTTCTCCCTCTAGTGTATTGAATTCAGTCAATTCTTGTAAATCGTCTATGTATTTATCAACGTCATTATCACCAAATTTAGAATCCATATGATCAACATCGTCTATAATTAATCTAGATGTTTTTAATGTATCTAAAATTTTCAGTTTCTTTATTTTCATTCCACTTCTATCTGAATTTAATGAAAATATATCATCGTTCTCTATTTGGAATAGATTATTAATATTATTGTGAAAATAGCTTGAATCTGCTAGAAATTCAAGATCATCTATTATATTCACTTTTAGATTTTTTTGATAGCCTATAAATATTCCATGAAATCCTACTGCATTAATAAATCCTTTGTTATGCAATGTTGAAGATATATATGAAAAAAATCCATCTACATACGATGAATTGTAAGGATCATGAATTTTTTCTGTATAAGAGCAATTATTATTTTTATTATTGCTAAAAGTAGGTAATGTTAATTCAATATCTTTATATTTACCAACCATATATCTAATTGGATCTATTAGCGGTGCATATTTTATAAATATTGGTTTCTTTTTTTTTGTATTTGTAATTGTAGAGACGAATCCTTCCGCTGTATTTGAAGAAATATATTTGTCAATGGATAGTAGTTTTTCAGGTAAATCAATATTTATAGTGTTGTTGTTTATGGAATCCATTGTAAAAAAAAGCTCATACATGGGTACATAATTTTGTACATTATACAAATTCATTTTTTCTAAACCATGAAATAGATTTTTATTATCATTTTTATTATAATTAAAATTCATATTAGGTTTTATAGATATAAATTTAGAACTTTTTAAACTCATTTGCGTATTTATTACTTTTTTTTCGTAGCAATAAAAACTAATGACACTTCAACTAAAAAAATTTGACATGAAAAATATTAGCTTTAAACCGAATGAAAATAAAGGTCCTGTTATTGTTTTGATCGGACGTCGTGATACTGGAAAAAGTTTTTTAGTAAGAGATTTATTATATTATCATCAGGATATTCCTATAGGAACTGTGATATCTGGTACAGAAGAGGGAAATGGGTTTTATTCAACGCATGTTCCAAAATTATTTATACATGACGAATACAGTACCAATATTATTGAAAATATTATGAAACGACAACGCTCTGTATTGAAGCAGGTAAATAAAGAAATGACCGCATATAAAAAAAGTACAATCGATCCTAGAACATTTGTTATATTAGATGATTGTTTATACGATGCTGGATGGACAAAAGATAAAATGATGAGATTATTATTTATGAATGGTAGACATTGGAAAGTAATGTTAATTATTACAATGCAGTATCCATTAGGTATTCCGCCGAATTTAAGAACAAATATTGATTATGTATTTATATTAAGAGAACCCTATATAAATAATAGAAAACGTATATATGAAAATTATGCTGGAATGTTTCCAACATTTGAGTCATTTTGTCAGGTCATGGATCAATGTACTGAAAATTTTGAATGTTTAGTTATAAACAACAATTCAAAATCTAATAAGTTAACCGATCAAATATTCTGGTATAAAGCAAGTGCTCATGGTGATTTTAAGTTGGGGTCACGTGAATTTTGGGAAATTTCGCAAAATATGGGTTCTGATGACGAGGACGATGAAGCATATGATCCTAATTCGGCAAGAAAGAAAGGTCCCAGAATAAATGTTAAGAAAACAAAATGGTAATATCTTTTTTATATTCATGTTAGATTTTGATATAAATAATATAAATATAATTCATGAGCGGTGATGTTATGATAGACTTTCTTTTATTAGAAGAGTTTTTGAAAGACATTATCACCGAAACGCGCCATTCAGATGGTGGTGTTGATTATCAGCGCAAATTTTTTGATTTTTTCTTAGTTGAACAATTTAGGGCACACTATATCAGAAATTCAACCGCGCAATTTTACAGCGATATTGATGATGTCATTGGTGAAAAAACAACAAGTCATGTAGTAAGGTTAAACCTCGCCGACAATAGTGACGATGCACAAAAAAGTTTTTTTGATTCAAATACATCTGAACGATTCCGTGGATATCTGATATCAAAAGGGGTTGTAGATGAAACTACATTAGAGTTAAATGGTACCACAATAAGTATAGATATAAGCAGCTATAACTACATAGAACCCGTAACAGAACCAGAACCAGCACCAGAACCAGAACCAGAACCAGAACCAGAACCAGAACCAGCACCAGAACCACAGCCAGAGCCAGAGCCAGAGCCAGAACCAGAAATAGAAATATTAAGTGATTTAACATTGGAAGTTATTGACAATAATTTGAATGTATATTTGAATAGAGAGGTCACCTTAAATGGCGGTATTGGATCTATTCAGCTTGATATCAATGGTCTTACAGGCAGTGAAGATGTAATAATTAATGCCTCACTTGATAATGATGGCGAATATACATCATCTTTTGACACTACTGTATTAGGATATTGGAATAGCGGAAATATACCCAACAAATTGACAACGTACATAGCCGACGCGGTAATATATATAATACAACCATCCACAGAAGGCGGTGACTCGTATTCAACCGGCGGAAGATCATCAAAGTACTATACCCAATTTTGGTTAGGTACTGATTATGGAGATTGGAATAATAGTAATGGTATATCAAGAATTAAAAGCTCAACAACCACTCCCCTTTTAACAATTGATATAAGTAATATTCCAGAAGGCACAGAGTTTAGTTTTAATACAAACAATTGTCTCATGACACGTATAGATAGTGATATATCAAAGGGGTATAGTAATACTGGTGGTTATTCGTCTGAAATTTTGGTAACAGATAATAAATTATCTGACTATCGTGATGTTTCACAGTTTCATAGTGACATTATTTATGGTAATTCTGTTCAAAAGCCATTAAGCTTTTTACCTAGTAACAATATTCGTTTCATTAAACGAGCAAATTCATTAAATGTTGTATTGCCGACTACGAATGATCTTCGTTCAGGATACGAATACTTTAATGCCGGAGGTTCTGATATTGGAATAGCAAATGTATGTACCATAACATTTGATTCATCACTTGATGATGCACTATTTAATTCCTCAAAGATTAGTAATTATGTAATCAATGGATTTACTATTGAATTAATTTTGAATGCTTCTGACAAGAAAATACTAAATTTAGCAACAACTGGTTTAGATTTAGCTAAAGTATTATTATCCCAAGGTGAATCATATGAGTTACTGTCAGGGTATACAAATCTACCAAATATAACAGACGTTTCTATTAATTTAGATAATGGAAGTGGTGGTCTCTCGTTATATGACAGCAATTCTCCGGTATTGATTGTAGATAATGGTATAATTTCTGTAAACAAAGTATTGTCAAGTCTTCATGTTACTTTACCATCTACGAATGATCTTCATACAGACTACGAATACTTTAATGCTGGAGGTTCTGATATTGGAATAGCAAATGTATGTACCATAACATTTGATTCAGCACTTGATGATGCACTATTTAATTCCTCAAAGATTAGTAATTATGTAATCAATGGATTTACTATTGAATTAATTTTGAATGCTTCCGACAAGAAAATACTAAATTTAGCAACAACTGGTTTAGATTTAGCTAAAGTATTATTATCCCAAGGCGAATCATATGAGTTATTGTCAGGGTATACCAATCTACCAAATATAACAGATGTTTCTATTAATTTAGATAATGGAAGCGGTGGTCTGTCGTTATATGACAGCAATACACCTGTATTGATTATAGATAATTATGACGAGAATACAAGTAATTTAATGTTTTTTAATGTGATCGGTGACACTAGCGCCACAGTAGTGAATGAAAATATCGCATTTTTAACAAATGATATAGAAATATCTTCGTCAGAACAGGTAATAAGTTTGAATAATGATAGTGCTGTTCAAAGAACATTTTGCGGTAATGCATTTAAAATGGCATTAGGTGAAAATATTGGGGTAAGTTTATTAAGTAAAGCTGATGCCATTACAAATGGTAACGTTAATGTTTTAGTATATATTGAAAATCATACTTCTTCACAACAGGTTATAAGTTTAAATAATGATAGCGCGGTTCAAAGAACATTTTGTGGTAATGCATTCAAAATGGCATTGGGTGAAAATATAGGAGTCACGTTATCCATAGTAGTAGCAGGCGCTGTCTTAGAACCAGAGCCTGCACCAGAACCAGAGCCTGAACCAGAACCAGAGCCAGAACCTGAACCAGAACCAGAATCTGAACCGGAACCTGAACCAGAACCAGAACCAGAACCTGAACCAGAACCTGAACCAGAACCAGAATCTGAACCGGAACCAGAGCCAGAACCTGAGCCAGAATCTGAGCCTGAGCCTGAACCAGAATCTGAGCCGGAACCAGAACCGGAACCAGAGCCTGAACCAGAGCCTGAACCAGATATTACTCCTCCTGTGATAACTATTCAAGGTAGAAATCCATTTGAAATGCTAATTAATGAAAGCTTTAATGATCCTGGAGCCACTGCTTATGATGATCATGACGGAATAGTTGATGTTGGTGTAGTTAATAACGTAAATACAACTGCGCTTGGTGAGTATGAAGTTATATACACCGCCACAGATGCTTCTGGAAATTCTTCTACTGCCACACGCATTGTAAATGTCACAAGCGATTATGAACCTGAACCACAGCCTGAACCAGAACCAGAACCAGAATCTGAACCGGAACCAGAGCCTGAACCAGAGCCAGAACCTGAACCAGAACCAGAATCTGAACCGGAACCAGAGCCAGAACCTGAACCAGAACCAGAGCCAGAACCTGAGCCGGAACCAGAGCCAGAACCTGAGCCAGATATTACTCCTCCTGTGATAACTATTCAAGGTAGAAATCCATTTGAAATGCTAATTAATGAAAGCTTTAATGATCCTGGAGCCACTGCTTATGATGATCATGACGGAATAGTTGATGTTGGTGTAGTTAATAACGTAAATACAACTGCGCTTGGTGAGTATGAAGTTATATACACCGCCACAGATGCTTCTGGAAATTCTTCTACTGCCACACGCATTGTAAATGTCACAAGCGATTATGAACCTGAACCACAGCCTGAACCAGAACCAGAACCACAGCCTGAACCAGAACCAGAACCAGAGCCTGAACCAGAGCCAGAACCTGAACCAGAACCAGAATCTGAACCGGAACCAGAGCCAGAACCTGAACCAGAGCCAGAACCTGAACCAGAACCAGAACCAGAACCAGAATCTGAACCGGAACCAGAGCCAGAACCTGAGCCAGAATCTGAGCCTGAGCCTGAACCAGAATCTGAGCCGGAACCAGAGCCAGAACCTGAGCCAGATATTACTCCTCCTGTGA